>Ga0255338_1000953_pt1 | contig 65766 bp, 60 predicted proteins | sample MeOH1_35cm_T4_19_FD_203715 | JGI IMG/M metagenome (GOLD analysis project Ga0255338, IMG submission 203715) | Sandy soil microbial communities from University of British Columbia, Vancouver, Canada - MeOH1_35cm_T4_195 | ecosystem: Engineered > Artificial ecosystem > Sand microcosm > Unclassified ... | reverse complement strand
TCCGGCGGCCTGCACGGCGTGGGCGTGTCCTGCGTCAATGCCCTGTCCAAGTGGCTGCGCCTCACCGTGCGCCGCGACGGCCAGGCCCACCTGCTCGAATTCGCGCAAGGCGCGGTGCAGAACCGCCTGGTGGAAACCGTCACCGGCCCCGACGGCCAGCCCGTGGAAGTCTCGCCGATGAAGATCATCGGCCCGACCGACAAGCGCGGCACCGAAGTCCACTTCCTCGCCGACGAGGAAATCTTCACCCACGTCGAGTTCCACTACGAGATCCTCTCCAAGCGCATCCGCGAGCTCTCGTTCCTGAACAACGGCGTGCACATTCGCCTGACCGACCAGCGCACCGGCAAGGAAGAAGACTTCGCCTTCTCCGGCGGCGTCAAAGGCTTCGTCGAGTACATCAACCGCGGCAAGAGCACCCTGCACCCGAACATCTTCTACGCCAACACCGAGAAAGACGGGATCGCCGTGGAAGTCTCCATGCAGTGGAACGACGGCTACAACGAGCAGGTGCTCTGCTTCACCAACAACATCCCGCAGCGCGACGGCGGCACCCACCTCACCGGCCTGCGCGCCGCGATGACCCGCGTCATCAACAAGTACATCGAAGAAAACGAGATCGCCAAGAAGGCCAAGGTCGAGACCACCGGCGACGACATGCGCGAAGGCCTGGCCTGCGTGCTCTCCGTCAAGGTGCCCGAGCCCAAGTTCAGCTCCCAGACCAAGGACAAGCTCGTCTCCTCCGAAGTGCGCCTGCCCGTGGAAGAACTCGTCGCCAAGGCCCTCTCCGACTTCCTGCTCGAGACCCCCGGCGACGCCAAGATCATCTGCGGCAAGATCGTCGACGCCGCGCGCGCGCGCGAAGCCGCCCGCAAGGCCCGCGAGATGACCCGCCGCAAAGGCGTGCTCGACGGCATGGGCCTGCCCGGCAAGCTCGCCGACTGCCAGGAAAAGACCCCGCCCAGTCCGAACTCTTCCTGGTGGAGGGCGACTCCGCAGGCGGCTCCGCCAAGCAAGGCCGCGACCGCAAGTTCCAGGCAATCCTGCCGCTCAAGGGCAAGATCCTCAACGTGGAACGCGCCCGCTTCGACAAGATGCTCTCCAGCCAGGAAGTGCTCACGCTCATCACGGCGCTGGGCACCGGCATCGGCAAGGAAGACTACAACCTCGAAAAGCTGCGCTACCACCGCATCATCATCATGACCGACGCGGACGTGGACGGCTCCCACATCCGCACCCTGCTGCTCACGTTCTTCTACCGCCAGATGCCCGACATCATCGAGCGCGGCTACGTGTACATCGCCCAGCCGCCGCTCTACAAGATCAAGCACGGCAAGGAAGAGCGCTACATCAAGGACGACAACGAGCTCAACGCCTACCTGCTGCGCCTGGCCATGGAAAAAGCCGCGCTGATCAACCCGGACGGCAGCGAAGTCTCCGGTGACGCCCTCACCGAACTCGCCCGCCAGTACCAGCTCGCCGAAGGCGTGATCGGCCGCCTCTCCCGCATCGTCGACGCCGACGCCCTGCGCGCCATCGCCGACGGCGTGGAACTCGACCTCGACAGCGCCGCCGCCGCCGAAGCCTCAGCCACCGCGCTCAAGGCCAAGCTCAGCGAGATGCACGCCAAGACCCTGCTCGGCGCCGCCGTCAACGACGACGGCACCGCTGACGTCTACGCCCAGTTCGACGAGAAGACCGACAAGCACCGCCTGATGATCGCCCGCCGCCACCACGGCAACGTGCGCCTGTCCCACCTAGACGCGGACTTCGTCCACGGCGCGGACTACGCCGCGCTGTCGCTGGCCGCCAAGACCTTCCAGGGGCTGATTCCCGAGGGCACCAAGGTGCGGCGTGGGGAGGGCGAGAAGCTGCGCGACCAGACCGTGAATGATTTCCACGGCGCCATGCAGTGGCTGCTTTCCGAGGCCGAGCGTGGGGTTTCTCGCCAGCGGTACAAGGGGCTGGGGGAGATGAATCCTGAGCAGCTTTTTGAGACTACTCTCGATGTCACGCAGCGGAGATTACTTAAAGTGCAGATTGAAGATGCTATTGCAGCTGACCAGATCTTTACCACGCTGATGGGGGATGAGGTTGAGCCGCGTAGGAATTTCATTGAATCTAATGCCTTGATAGCTCGGAATATTGACGTTTAAGGATTGCCGTAGTGCTCACGTTAGAGCGAACTCGTGGCGCACAATGCACTCCTCACGCTGATCGGTTAGCCGTGTTTTTTTGCATCGGACTCTAGACTAAAAATGGGTGAATTGAAAAGAGCACTGGCAGGATATGGCGGTGCTTTTTCTTTTGGTAGATGAATGCCATTGAGTGCAAGCCATGCAAAATATTTTTACCTGGATATCCAGAAATAAATGAACCGCAAAGGAATTCCCGTTATCGACTTGTTCGCAGGCCCAGGCGGACTCGGCGAAGGTTTTTCCGCAGTTCGGAACGAACGGGGAGACCGGGTATTTGATATTCGTGTTTCGATTGAAAAAGATCCGATTGCCCACCAGACGCTGACGCTTCGAGCCCTTTATCGGGAACTGTCCGATGGCCATTTGCCGGATAGTTATTATGACTACATTCGTGGAAGAATCAGTCGTGAGACTTTCCTTGCTGAATCGGTAGTTGCATGCGCGCTGGAGCGCGCGCGACAAGAAGCACACTGCATGGAGTTGGGCAATGATCCCAAGTTGCGCATTGATGCCCTGATTCGCGAGGCGGTTACTGGACATGACGATTGGGTGCTGATTGGCGGCCCTCCCTGTCAAGCATATTCAATGGCTGGTCGCTCACGACGTCGTGGTGTGGACCCCACTTTCGAGAGCGATCCGAAGCATTTTCTTTACAAGGAGTATCTGCGGATCATCCGAAAGTTTCAGCCATCTGTCTTTGTGATGGAAAACGTAAAGGGGATGCTTTCGTCTACCCATAAGGGGCAGCGAATATTCGAACGCATCATCGACGATCTTTCGGAACCAGAGCCTGGTGTATTCTACGAAATAAGGTCATTTGTGACGCCTGCGCAGCCGGATGGTCTGAAGCCGGATGACTTTATTATCCAGGCTGAAGATTTCGGCGTGCCGCAAATGCGACATCGGGTGATCTTGCTTGGCATTCGCGCTGACCGGGCAGGTCAGCAGCACGACCTGCTTAAGGCTAGGGACGAGCAGGTGAGTGTGCGTGAGATGTTGTTTGGGATGCCATGGTTGCGCAGCCGGCTCTCGAAGGAGCCAGATTCGAGTGAAGCGTGGTTGGCGGCGCTTGGAGATGCCAAGCAAACATTGAAAGGCTGGAGATCTTCACTTCGCACCGACATTGAATTTCAAATGGCGACAGCTGTTAAAAGGGCGCAGACCATCTTGTCTCACGGTAGCGCGTTCATCCCATACTCAATGCAACCGCATCGAGATCTTCCGGAGGATCTTGCCTCATGGATTTTCGACGATCGTCTTGGGGGAGTCTGTCAACACGAAACGCGCAGTCATATGAGATCCGATCTGCATCGCTATCTCTTCGCATCCTGCTTTGCGAAGCAATGTGGATATACGACGAAGCTAAGCAGCTTTCCAGAGAAACTGCTGCCCAATCACCGCAATGTCGATGATGATGAGGTCCCATTTCAGGATCGATTCAGGGTGCAGGTCTACGAAATGCCGTCGACGACGGTCGTATCCCATATTGCCAAGGATGGTCACTATTACATCCACCCTGAGCCGGCACAATGTCGAAGCTTTACTGTACGGGAGGCGGCGCGCTTGCAGACGTTTCCGGACAATTATTTCTTCGAAGGGAATCGCACGCAGCAATATCATCAAGTGGGCAACGCCGTACCTCCATTTTTGGCCAAACAATTGGCTGAATCGGTTGCGAGTTTCATTGCATTGCCAAAGCGTACGAAGAAGTCAACTCGTCCGCAACGCGATCTCTTCTCCGTTGCGTAGGTGACGGCAGATTTGCAGCGGCATTTTCAAGTGCCCTCGTTGCAGATTCAACTATGCCCGGGGGGAGGCCTTACAAGGGAGAGGTTGTTTGGGCCAATGCAGTAAAGGCTCAGTGCCTTTCGTGATTTGTAAGGGCAGCCACGCTAGGCACTCTGCAGCCTCTCCGGAGCGCAGTCCGCATTCCCATAGGATTATCACCTTCCATCCCAGTGAAATCAAAGTCTCCGCCGCCAATCGATCTCTGACCTCATTTTTTTCGAACTTTTTGAGCCAAAAGGACCGGTTGGTGGACGGAGTGGTTGCAAATTGGCAAGCTAGGTGTCTATGCCAAAAGCAACCATGAACGAAAATTACAGTCTGATACCGTGGTAAGACCATATCTGGCTTTCCCGGAAGGGCCTTGTCATGCAAACGATATCTGAATCCCTTTGCATGTAGAAATCGACGCACAAGCATCTCGGGCTTTGTATTCTTCCCCCGAATACCTGCCATCATCCGAGAGCGAACCTCTTGTGAAACAACATCGACCATCTGATTCTCCCGATAGTCATGCCGCTACCTCAGCGGCGCATGTGGGAGCCGCCTAGACCGCCTACGTTTGCCTCATTACTTGGCTTCCTCAAAAATAAAGCCCTGACGTAAGGCATCTTGGTGCAGCTTACGGCCCTGCGCGGCTTGCTTTCTTGATGGCGCGCGCCCTTGGCTGACGAGCCTGCCTAAACTAAATGCAATGCTGCGCTGCCATGAGGCAAGCGAATCTGTCTTTTTGGCCCAAGCCGAGATACCAAACCATACCTCGGGTCGTATTTCCATCACCCAACTAATCTCACCATCTTCTTCGGCAGTCGGTGTGTCGATGCTGCCCGGCTCCGGCCCTAAGGAGCTGTGTGCAAGATCTTGCAGATGCAGGGGCAATGACAATTCAAACTTTTGAACAGCCTTCCAACATGCTTCGCTTTTATACCAGTCGGTGACGTTTTTTCCGCCCTCAGGGGTGGCAACGATTGGTTGGATCCCATCCACGACGCGACCGAAAAAATCCAGTAGCGTCTCAGGCACCGCTTGCTCCCGCCATACACGTTCAAAGTCAAATCGCTTTGCGGTGCGGTGCGATAACCAAGCCATCCCGTAAGCAACGATCTGCGCTTTATAGCTGTACTTCTTTTGCAGCACGATCCGGTCGAGCGTTTCGAAGAGAATCTTCCGCGCGACCATATGTCGGAAATATATTTCGTCCGGACGGTAGCTACTGCCTCGCTTTGTAACCTCATCATGGAAGGCAACGAAACATTTCTGTGCACCGCGGCTAACGATGTACGGAAACTGACTCCATGCCATTTCATACTTTGCGACATCGGTCTTGCCGAACAGCTGACTTCTCGGATACTCGCGTTCGAATCGTGATTTCTTTGCCGGAGTGTCGGCTCTAGCCAGTTCGTCAGCGTACTGTGCGCGGGCGCGCTCGTAGAACCATTTTGTCTCTAATTGCGAACCATTAGTAGCCGGTGCCCAGGTCGTTCGCGAAAATTCCTCAAGCTTCTGGTTGAATGGGTCGTTTGCAGAGAGATCCGAAACATTTACCTTGTTCTGTGAGTTTGCATACTTCGAGATGTGTCCAACAAGCTCATCCAAAACCTCTGGGCTACGGACGCGATTGAGCTTGACTTGGACGGAAATGCGGCCGACATCAGCCTTGTCCTTGCGCACGGCACGAAAGAGAGATGCGGTGGTTTGTCCTCCATTGACGATCTGGAGGTCAACGAGGCGCTTCATCCGCAACGATCCATTACTGGCACGTTCGACCTCGATTTCCGATGCGGTGGCGGTCAAACCATTGTTGTATGCAAAGAAACGATCGGGCTCGGAGAGGATGGTTGATCGGATGCCCTTGTTGATGTCCCCACGCACCTGCAAGAATGAGCGCACGTTGCGTTCAAGAAGGCGCGGACCATACCGGCTATAGATCGCCACGAGAACTGCTGCAGGGACGATGGCGAGATAGCTGACATAGTCCGCACCTGGTTGATCGAACTCCAGGCAGTACACAGGGGGAAGATCGCCCTCAGTCAGGTCGACGGCTATTTCCTCGCGGTCGCGTCCTGAGCTGTACCAGCGGAACAACCTCTCGATGTCCCAGACTTGGAGCGCCACGTCTGCTTCGCCCATCTCTGGCACTTCGGGCAGACGGTCGATGTTGACGATACCGTCGGTGACTAGGAAGAGGCGAACGCGGCTGAAGCCGTTGGAATCCCGATGCTGTCGATAAATCAGCTGGGCCAAGATGAAGGCGGGTTCAACTTCCTCCATCCGAAGGTGGAGGCCGGCCACGGCCTTCTTATAAAAACCGGCTAGTTGGCGGAAAGCGAGATCGATCTTCGCCTTCTCAATGCGCGACGGCGATTCGCCATCGGTTGTCAGGGACACGAAGAGGTCGAGCGTGTCTTCGTTCTCGTCGGCCGCATAGCCATCGACACGCATGCCTGTCCGAGCGTAATAGCAAACCTCGGCATCGGCTATTTCGCCCGCCTCTGCAAGCAGATCCAGAAAGCGGCGGGTGAATGACTCGGCGATGAAGGCTTCACCGCCCTCTACGCCGGCGTCACGCTTCACTTCGTTGCGAAGAGCTTGAAGGTACTCGTTGAGCGTCATGATGGGAAATTGGGGCAGAGCTGCAAGCTGGATAGCATAAGTTCGAGTTCAATCCGATCGCATTCGCAAGCTCGGCAGTTTCGCAGGTCCAATCGGTAGTCAACCTCGTCGATTCCCGGAGCAATGTTGGCAGCTAGCAGACGGGGGAAATGGTGATCGACTCGGAAGAACCGACTCTGGGCCACTCGAAAGCGTACTTGTTCGTAGCGGTCCATGTGGCGCTCCAGCCAGCCAGCTTCCGTCAGAAGCTTGTCGAACTTCGAAGAAAACTCTGGTGTAACGGCCGCTTGCCGGCGCAAGTCGTGAACGATGTCGTTAAGGCTCTCGCCGTCGGGGTCCAGTTCAGTCCTCAGGCAGGCAAGGAAGAGGCAAGACAAACCCGAGTCATCGAGCTGACGCTCGCCGTGAATTCGAACATGTGAAAGTGCTTGTGCTGTAGTTGTTTTAACCTCCACTGCACACACGCTTGGGACGATGAAGTCCTGAGGAGAGCGCCGCGCACCTGTCCATGACCCGACCAGCCCTATTCCGCCCAATGGCACGAGGATGTTCTTCAACAACCAAAGCTCACCGAAAAGCCCGACGACCTCATTTTGACTCAACCCGCTCGTGGTCCGACTCAAGAACTCCTGCCAGCGTTCAAGGCGAGCTAGCAACAGCACTGTTGCGTCGTTAACTTTCGCACATTGGGAAATCCTGTCGACTAAGTCCGTGCAGAACACGGCGAAGATATCGGAATATTGGGCGTCGTCCAGCTCCACGGCCAGCGACCGTTGATTTCCCGGTACGCCCTCAAGCGGCGGAGTAAGTGAAACGGAAAGACCTCCGGTAACCGGCAGATCATTGAGAATTCCGAGGGTTCTTGCAGGGATATCGATCATCAATGATCGCGTGCCGCTATTGGAGGCAACCGCGGCATGGACCGAAACGACCGAACCAGGATTAACCAAACGTCGAACCCAGCCGCCTTCCCGCGGCTTATGAGACGACTCGATCTCACGCCAGAGAAGCTCTAGACCCCTACTGATCACTTTCTGGCTCCTCGATTTGTTCGAGATTCAATTTGCGATAGACCTCATTGACCTGGTATTCAATGGGCACGGCCGTAGTGCTTGTGGGGAAACTGAGCGCACAAGTGAAGATGGCCTTGTTCTCATCCAAAATTTCAGCGTACTTGCCATCAAGCGGATAGAGCAGAAGCAACCCTCTGTCAGTCCGACGCATATCGCGAACCACTGCACCAAGAGGCTCCGTCGGTGGTTTCTGATTAGCGCGGACGCGTCCTTTCTCCTTGTCCGACTCATAGCGCAATACGCTGATTTCCAAGGCAACTTCGAGCACGTCGCGCCCCACCGACCTCTCGATGATGGCTCGTTCGTGTGCCCGGCTGTCCTTGTCGAACACGCGCTTGCCCAGGAGGTGCTGGGCCCAATCGAAATCGAGAATGCTACCTTCGAAGTCAAGGGCTTGATCGGGCGGATTGAGTACGTTGCTATTGGGTAGCTCGTAACGCTCCTTCTTCTTCGATGGATTGGCGCGCTTAACAAGCTTTATGTCTAAACCTGCTATTTTATTGGGCGCACCATTGCTTGCGCTAAGAACAGCAACTGTCCATTCGGTCAGCTCATTGTGACTCTTTTGGCGTCGAATGAATTGTGCGATACGTGGCGCATCGAATCCGTTGGTCCCCATTGGTGACGAAAATGCGTCGAGGAAAAGACAAACGGTTTCCGCGTCTACGCCAGACCATACATGCGTAAACGACCGTTCCTTGCGCATTCGGCGATCCTTCATGCGCCCGATGAGATCAATCACGGCGTTCTCATTGCGTCCCAGCGCGGTTGAGCTTGTACTAAGAGCAACGCATTGCGTGAGTGTTCCCTCATAGGAAACTTGCATTTTCACGCTTGCCCGTGACTTGTTCAATGCAGTGACAAGCATGCCGTCGGGATGCGTCCGCACTCGCAGTCCATATTCCTCCGGCGTTGCCTTGAGCGAGGCCATACGCTCGAACTCCCGACGCAGTTCGGCCTCAGCCAACGCGATATGACGGTACCAGTCAATCAACTCCTGCGACGTGTAAATTCGGCAGAGGTCAAGATAGCCAGGCCGGTAGCCGAACCACCGGCCCATCTGCAAGAGCGAGTCGTACATCTTTGACACGCGCATGTAATAGGACACCGATAGACCTTCGAGTGTCAGGCCGCGCGACAGCTTGTCGCCGCCCACGGCGACCACACTGATACCAGTATCACGCTGCTTCTCGTAGTCCAGGATGTCGGCTGAAGAACCGTTGATTTCGAGAACACGAATCTTTGAAATAGCCGGCTGCAGCGACGGTTCGATCTCCTCCCATGTCATCACTGGACAGGCAGGATCGTCGACTTGGCGCGTTGTTTCAATGAAGTCGGACTCCCACAACATGCGAAGCTCCGTCCGAAGGGATACCTTTGTACCTTGTCCTTCATTGTCAATGCGACGCTGCAAGAACAGCAATTCCGTTTTCACTAACTCGGCAATCTTGCCCTGTGCGTCTACGTAGCGGGCGATGTGCACGAGCATCGAGTTGTGCTTTGTAGTCTGGCCTCTTGCGTGCCGCGCAGTGCATACAAGCAGGAAGGCGCGGATTGCTTCTTTAAGTGATGCCGGCAGGTCTTCTGGTACGAAATTTGACTTCGCCTTGGCAGGATAGAATGTGTCGAAGTCCTCGACCGGACGAGTCAACGGAAGTCCCTCGCGCTCTTCCATCACTGCGTCAGGATCTCCATCTCGTCCAAACACTTTCTCAACACTGACGTAGTTGTCGGGCGGAGGTAGCGAGACAATAAAGCTGCGAGGAAAAATATCATCGCCGTATTTGTCGTGGGATGACTTCGGATCTACGAAGATATTCGCAAAGGGAGTTGCTGTGTATCCTACATATGCACTCTTTTCAAAGGCCTGCAGAATTTCGCGAATTCGCTGATTGATTTTTGTGGGATCGACGTCCTCCGCAGTGCCGGCATCGCCCGCGATTCGCTTGCCCTTCTTTGTGTTGATTGATGAATGATCCGCCTCGTCATCAATCACGAGAATCGGAATGTCGCGAACGACCTTCGTGCCGTTCGGCTTATCCACGCCGTGCTTCTTTGTCAGCCAAGTGCACAGGTTGTTCAGGATCGATGCGTGTTTTTTGACAACGACAATGAAAGGCGTGCCTCCGAGATGCATTACAGTGCCGAGATTTCCCGCCTTGAAATCGCCATTTTCAGAACGGGATGTCATTGAGTTGACTGGCAAGTCGGGAAAGGCGAGTGTGCCTACGCCGATTTTTTGGCTTGCTTGCTCGAAAAACAGGCTTGAGTCGGTGTTGTAGCCAAGCAGTCCCTCCTCCATGCGAATTTGAGTTTGCGAACGGAGGCTGTTGTGGATTCCCGCCAAAATGACTACGAGCTTGTAGCCCGCATCCAGTGCCTTGCACGCTAATCCGAGGAAGTTGCCTGTTTTACCTGATTGAACACTTCCCACCACCAAACCCCGCCGATCCCAATCGCCAGGGCGATTGGGATCTTCCAAGAGTTCGAGGATGCCTTCAGTGCGAATGTCCACTGAGTTGATCACGGGCTCGGGGAGTTGCTCGATCATCTGTAAGAACGTCCGATACCGCTCCCAGAACTCCCAACGGATTCCCCCCCGACGATCTCCTAACCATTCAGCATGATTGCGCGGATCTGTAAGAGTTTGCATCGGCGCAACGAAAATATTTGTCGTCTCAACAAAGTACTTTACGAGCTCTTCCACGTTGACCGAACCAACTCCGTAGTCTTCCTCGGTATAGCGCCGCGCCTTCTCACAGATTAGCCGTATCTGCTCAATGTTTGGGTTGGGATGCCGTACCAATGAGATACGGGCCTGCTGGCGGGCCTGCTCTTGTGCTTCGCGATTGGGGTTGGGTTTCATCAATCGAGTTCCGAAAGGGAGGGTGGGGATGCATCAAGCGTGGCAATCAGATGGGGGCGCTCTTTAGAGGCAGAAAGGACAGCTAGGCTGGCAATGGCCTGTTCGTGACTGCGTCCGGAAGCGACCAGACCGAGATATAGGTCGGAAAGCATCTCGCCGAATTGTCTATCCTTTGTGTCGCCGAATGGAACGGGTTGTTGGTCAGGTGCCTCCGCATGGCGGATATAGATGGAGGCAATCGGGATTGTCTGCTCGATGAGCTTGAGCAGAGCTTCGAGCGCCCGACCGCTCTCATCGTCTGCGGTTAATGCCTGCACCACTGGGTGCGTGCGGTTGATACGAAAAAGGGTCCGCCCCCGCATGAGCATGGCCTCCCACACGCTGGAGTGGTCTTGGGGAGTCGCCGCGACGAGCCGTCGCCCGCGGTGCCGATACACCTCTTGGGCACGCTCGCGCGTCAGCTTGGCAATACGCTTCAGCTCTTGGCGCAGTTCTACCGGCGGGCTGGCGACTGACTTCCGTACGTCAAGTTTCCAGTCAAAATCGACGTCATTTCCTAGGTCTATGCGAATGCGTGCCAGCTTGAGATGCTCGTCGCGAGTGAGCCCCAGCGAGAGCCAACCGCCGGCTGAGATCAATCGTTTATTGCGGTAGATATAGAAGCCTTGATGTGCTGTCCAGCCCTTGGCTCCGGAGGCTAGTTCGAACTCCCTCTTGGTGAGTTTGGAGTGATGTGGTAGTACGTAGGGTTGCACCGACACGCCATGGCGCCCCCAAGGGAGCCGCTCCGGCGGCAGGATCTGGGTGGCGGCATGGTCTCTCATGAAGGGGTCCCAGCGCTCGAGTTTTACGTTGCCGACCTCGATGCTGATCGCATTTGTGCCCACCATGAACTCACCGAAGACTATCGAAAGGTGCTTTGCGACACGATCGGCGGCTTCCATGAAGGCCTTGTGAGCTTTCGTATTGTCGGCTGACGTATCACCTACCAGTCTGTCGAGCGATTCCCAGACTACGCACGTTCCTGATGGTTGTTGGAGGGTCCAAGTAGCGTGCATGCGTGCTTCATTACTCGCTTCACGCAACAGGATCCAGTCGTTCTTCGCAGCCACGAATGGCAGATCCCAAACCCGAGTCGCTTCGTCATGGCCCGCCGCCCGAGTTATCACGCTCAGACGGCGAGCCTGGGAAAACGAGGCCGTCTTCAAACCTAACCCAAAGCGTCCGAGGTCATCAGGGGCACGATCAGCGCGGGGGTTATGGGTGCCGGGACGCATTGCCTCGATAAGCAGTTGCTCGCTCATGCCGCAGCCATTATCGCTAATCGACAGAGTTGAACCCTTTCCAGACCAATCAAACTGCACCCGAACGCGTGTGGCACCGTGAGAAAGACAGTTATCTACGAGATCTGCGACAGCCGCTTCCAGCGTGTAGCCCAGCGAGCGCATCGCTTCGATTAGCGAAGCGGGGTGCGGCGGCGCACGGTCTGTGTTGTCAGCATTCCCGACAGGAGAATGGTCTGAATCTATAGCAACTGTGTTAATAGCGCCTTCGTGACCTGACATGAAAAAATTTACCTGGATGGGGGTTGAGCCGTACGGCGTGGTCATCTGGCTTGCTGAATGCGACATCTCCCGCGCCGATAGCAGGGGATTCGCCGTGCTGCCGGGTTTATTTTTTGACTTATCCTTGCCCCTGCCGCACCTTCTCCATATCACGGGCAATCCGGTCCCGGATCGGGGAGGTGTGCCCATGCTCTTCATCCGTTTTTCCCGTGACGAGCCAGTACGCGTATTGCGGCCATAGTTCGCCGATGACTTCGACCATCTCTTGGACGACTCTCTGGTTGAGTCGATACGTGTTCTTCCAGTTGTTGGCCTTGATACCAGTCATGTCTTCCATGTGCTTGAACGGACGATGACTCTCAGTGATGAAATCTATCAGTTCAATGACGCGATGGCGCATATCTATTGGCATAATTTAATCTAATCGCATAAATTTCTACTCATGCCGTCGCTGGGTTTGATGCGAGCTTGGGAAGACGGATGACCACGGCTGAGTGCCGAGCACTGCAAGCGTGCTCGCGTAAGCACACCTCCGACGATTCAGGTCGTCGGAGCGATGCACATTTTTTTATTCTCAGAAGAGCAATTTTAGAAGTATGAGTAACCGCATTATGGCTTATGCGGTGGCGCCACTGAATGGCGAGGCATCAACTTGTCAGGAAGGCGGGAAAGAGCGGTCGTGGCAGCTGCCATCGCTCGACTTCGGAACAATCAAATCAACGATCTTGTGTGTCTGCCACTTGGCTATGAAGGCGTGTGGCCTAGGCACACCCTGCTAGCGTTCAGTGTCGACACTGCGTCCAATAGCTCGGACGCTTGACTCACCCTACCTGACCAAGGAGATGCCGTGACCGCCCGCCAACGCCACCCGCGCACCGATGCTGAGGCCAGGAATGCCGCCAAGGAAGCCAAACCGATCGCCGCCCCTCTGCCGCTCGACAACGACAGCGCGCTGGAAGGCGAATGGAACCACCAAACCATCCAGCAAAGCTGCGATGACCTCCTGCGCGTCAGCGCCGGTCTGGACTCTCTACTGACGCTGTTGGAACTGCAGGCGGGGGAACATGCCGCCAATAGTGGCTTGCATGCCCTGCTAGCGCCGCTGAAGCAGCAGTTGGACCACGCAGTCAACCGCGTGCAGGCGCTGTATTGACCCGGGTATGGAGATGATCGGCGCTTGCTTCATCGCGTCTTGAATGTGGCCAAGGGCGGCAGCCCGGAGGGACGTTGTGCGCAGGTAGTGCCCGCCCCGCTGCCGGCCCTCTCGACGCAATTGACGCAGCTCAATTCCTGCCCTCAACAAGACGTTTCTTCGCATTCCTACAGACCTCTCCCGACCTCAACTGGTCGATCCGCTGGAACACTGCACGGCGGTTCGACCACTTCGGTGGGGTTGCCCCGTTTCATCGGACAGATTCGCATTGGAATTTATGTCGATGGGTTTTCTCCTTGTGATGGGGCAGTGTAGGCCCGGTGTAGCGCCGGATTCATGCCATTGACGGGCAGCTTTTCAAATTCCTGTGGAGACCGATAGCCCAGAGCGCTGTGCAAGCGATGCGGGTTGTACCAGCCCTCGATCCAAGTGAACAGTGCCCGGCGTGCGTGATCGTGCGTGGCGAAGCGCGACCGCATCAGCAGCTCGCATTCGAGCGTGGCGAAGAAGGACTCACACATGGCGTTATCGTAGGCATCGCCCACCGAGCCCATCGAAGGCTGAACACCGGTGTCCCGGCAACGTCGCCCGAAGGCAACAGACGTGTATTGGCAGCCTTGATCCGAGTGGTGAATGACATCCTCTGGGCGGCGCTGCGCGAGCGCCATATCCAGCGCCTGCAACATCAGCGCAGTACGCAGATGGCTGCCATGGCCCAGCCCACAATGCGCCGGCTGTACACATCCAACACCACTGTGAGATAGAAGAAGCCCGCTGCGGTCGGAATGTAGGTCGCATCGGCGACCCACAGACGGTTCGGCACGTCAGCTTGGAAGTGGCGCTGCACCAGATCCGGAGCCGGTCGTGCACCAGGTGCTCGGCGCGTGGTCTTTACCCAGCGTCGCCGGCTCACGCCGCGCAGGCCCGCTTCACGCATCAGGCGTGCCACGCGCTTGCGCCCGACGTGTATGCCTTGCCGGGCCAGTGTCGCGTGAATGCGCGGCATGCCATAGGTGCCGTGCGAGCCCGTGTAGATGGCCCGGATGCGTGCCAGCAGGTCCCTATCCTGCTGTGCATGGGCCGATGGACGGCGTTGATTCCACGCATGGAAACCGCTGCGCGAGACCTTGAGCAGCCGTGCCATGGTCGCCAAGGGCCAGGTGGCCTGATTCGCCTTCATGAATTCGAACCCTTGTCGGGTACCGTTCCGGTCTCCCGGGCGAACCAGGCCGCGGCTTTTGCCAAGATATCGCGCTCCATCTTGACCTGCCGAAGCTCTCTACGAAGATGGGTCAGTTCCTGGCGCTCGGCAGTGCTCAGACCATCGTGACGCTTGCCCGCGTCACGGTCAGCCTGTGCGACCCAGTTGTAGATGGTCTGGGCAGTGGGTTCAAATTCCTTGGCCAGGTCTTCCGGCGTCCGGCCGGCATGGACGAGGTCAATCATTTGCTGCCGGAAAGCAGCGGCATACGGCGCTCGAGTCTTGGCCATGATGGGTACCCCCTACGGTTCAAGATAGCGGGTGTCCAAAAAAGCGGGTCATCTCCACGAGAGTGATGTGCCAATGCGCGGACAAGCCATGGGTCATCCCGTCACAGCAGGACTTCATCATTGAAGTGAACCGGACTAGCCACCCCCGATCTTCCGTGACCGCACCGAGTAGCTACGCCCCGGTCAGTGCGGAGAAACTATCCGACAGAGCAGGCAGTCCCGTAGACGATTCGGAGCGTATCTGCGCCAACATGAGCAATGCGGAGTTTCGCAGCCTCATTCTCAGGCTACGTGATACGGCTATCGCATGCTGCGTCAAAAGATTGGTGGAGCTTCGGCGATGGGACCAAGCGGATCGGGCGCGTGTGGAGACCTGGTTTGGCGTATCGGATGAACGGGTCCGCCAGCGCCTGCTTGAGGGAATCCCTCGCATCGAGTCGATCCTCAGGAGCCTGACCGCTGACAACTTTGTTCGATACTCCGATGAGAAGATGGAGTACATCGGTTGCACGCCTAAAACGCGCAACAACCCTCGGCTGGCTGCCGCAGTTTGTGCTCCGGATACGAAGACACACACCATCGCCATCGCACAAAAATTCTGTGACCTCTCGCCCTATGCGGATCTCACGGACTCGCAGTTGCTAACGCTTGTGCATGAGGTTTCTCACTTTCAGGATGCAATGGCAACAGCGGACCCCTTTTACCAACTGTATGTCGTCAAACGGGAGGCTGCGGCAAAGAACCCGCAGTGTATAGAGAATGCCGATAGCGTGGCCGCCTATGTCATTGTTTAAGTATTTCCGCACCCTCGCTGCAGTGGCAACAATTCTGACTCAGCCCGCCCTGGCCTGCAGCTTCGATATTTCCTTCAACAGCAAATTCGAGCCTGACGCGGATCGCTTGCCGGCTTCGGAGGTGCGCAGGTTGGCGGAGTGGATGATCGACGAACCGGCAACCTTTGAGAACAAGAAGGAGTTCCACATTGCCTTGTACGAGGCACCCACTGTTGGTGTCAGTCGTGCGCTCGCCCGCAAACGCGTATCTCACCTGGAGCACTTACTGACGACATTTGGTGTGCCGGTGAGCATGATTTCTACGGAAATTGCTCCCTTCAGGCTGGGCAAGTCGACGCAGCCACCGGACTTTGCGCATATCAACTTCATGCCCGGGTGTCCGCACCCTTGCTGCCCGGGTCCGCAGCCGATTCAGCCGACGCGCTAGGCATGGGTGCGATGACCTGGCGGTCTGTTGTTGTCCGGCGGCCACCGCGAAGAGCCGACAGCGTATTGAGAATGCCGATAGTGCGGTCGCCTATGTCATTGTCCAAGTCCTTCCGCGCTGTCATAGCCGTGTCGGCGATGCTCGCCCAGCCCGCCCCGGCATGCAGCTTCAGCATTGCATTCAACACAAGCTTCGAGCCCGGCGCCGATCGCCTACCCGCCTCGGAAGTGAGCAGGCTGGCGGAGTGGATGATCGAGGGGCCTGGAAAATATGAGAACAAGGAGAACTTTCATATCGTCCTGTATGAGCACCCTATCGCCGGTATCAACCATGCGCGTACGCGCCAACGCGTATCCCACCTGCGGCACTTGCTGACAACGCTTGATGTGCCGGCCAGTAAGATTTCCTGGGATGTCGGTCGTTACAGACCAGGCAAAACGATGGAGTCGCCCAATTTCGCGCAGATCGACTTCCTGCCGGGGTGTCCGCACCCTTGCTGCCCAGGTCCGCAGCCCATCCAGCCGACGCGCTAGGCATGGGTACGATGACTTGGCAGCCTGTCTGTCCGACGGGCTGCGGCAAAGAACCAACAGCGTATTGAGAATGCCGATAGCGCGGCCGCCTATGCCATTGGCCAAGTTCTTCCGCGCTGTGGTCGCTATAGCGTATAGCGGCGATGCTCGCCCAGCCCGCGCTGATATGACTGACGAATCGCCAGACCGCGCGCGACGCAATGGACGAATACCTCGCAAGGCGCGCGCATTCATCCGCCAGCAAAACGCTCAAAACGGCTTGGTCGGCAAATACTTGCCATCCAGCGTGATCACCGCACGGTGGCCACCTTCGGGATCTTCCACCTTCTTGATATCAAGCCTGAAGTTGATCGCGCTGATGATGCCGTCGCCGAACTGCTCGTGCACCAGCGCCTTGAGCGTGGAGCCGTAGATCTGCACGATCTCGTAGAAGCGGTAGATGGTCGGGTCGGTCGGCACGCCGCCGGGAATGCTGCCGCGCAGGGGGATGGTCTGCAGCTGGCGCACCGCGTCGTCGTCCAGGTCCAGCCTGGCGGCCACGATTTTGGCGGCGTCGGCGGGCAGCGGGTGCTGGCCCAGCAGCGCGGCGGTGACGAAGGCCACGCTCAGGCCGGTGCCTTCGTTGATCTGCTCGAACGTCAGGCCCTTGCGGATCTTGGCGTCGATGATGCGGTCGCTCAGGGCTTGGCGCGGGGCCTGGCTGTATTGGGATTGGGTCATGGCTGTTCCTTGGGATGGATGGGGGCGGAAAACGGGGCGGGGCATTCAGGTGGCGTTCTGCGCGCGCCTGGCCGGGGGTGTCGCGGCCACGTCGGGATGCGCCGCGAGGGAGACGAACCGGCCGGTGTTGCCGTCCAGCGCGTCGATCGTGCCGGTCTCGATGTCGTAGACCCAGCCGTGCAGCGTCATGCGGCCTTGTTCGAGCGCGAGCGCCACGGTGGGGTGGGTCTTGAGGTTGGCCAGCTGGGCGATGACGTTCTCGCGCACCATCGAGTCCACGCGGGCGCGCGTGGACGCGTGCTCGCGCGCTTCGTTGACCGCCTTGGCGGCGTCCGCGTGACGCAGCCAGCCTTTCACGGCGGGCATGTGGTCGAGGCACTGGCACGTGGCCACGGCGGTCATGGCGCCGCAGTCGGAATGGCCGCAGACCACGATGTCGGTGACGTTGAGCCCGGCCACGGCGTATTCCACGCTGGCTGACACGCCGCCGGGCTGCACGCCGTAGGCGGGCACGATGTTGCCGGCATTGCGGATGACGAACAGCTCGCCTGGCTCGCGCTGCGTGAGCAGCTCGGGCACGACCCGGCTGTCGGAGCAGGCGATGAACAGCGTGGCGGGGCTCTGGCCGTTGGCCAGCCGCTTGAACAGGTCCGAGCGCTGCGGGAAGGCGTCACGCTGGAACTTCAGTACGCCGTCGACGATGTCTTGCATGGTCCTGCTCCATCGGTGTGTGCCGTGATTCGATGGAGCAAGGATGGCGGGAATCGGCCGATAGGTCCAAGACCGGTTTGTTATCCGGTCCATAGGCCATGTCAATAGTTTGCCGGTGGCGCTCATTTTCGCGCTCGCTCTGGAGGAAAGAAGTTCAGGGCGGTTTGATATGTGACGCATGGACTGTATGTCGCCATTGGCCGCGAGCAGGGCGGAGGCCGATGGCGCGTCCCGCGCGCTGCGGTGTCGTCCGATGTGCTTGCCGCGTACCGGTGCATTCCATCCATCGCGGGTAAATCCCGCCCGCGGTGCCCAATTGCGGCGACAATGCCCACGTGCGTCCCCGACAAGGCACATGACAACAAGGCCATGCCGCGGCCATGACCGGCCCCGGCTCCCGCCCGCGCCGGATTCTCCGCCCCGCCCGCGCGCGAAACCACCGCGGCGTGCAACGTCCTGCTTTCTTGGAACCTATGGTCGAATCCATCCTGCTTTCCGCGGTCCGCGTTTCGTCCTTCGACGGCCAGCAAGGCATCGCCAATGCCAGCGGATTTTTCTTCGAGCGCGACAACCACCTGTTCGTGGTGACGAGCCGCCACGTGGTCTTCGACGAACCTTCCGGCCATCATCCGGACCGCATCGAGATCGAGCTGCACCGCGAGGCCGGCAACATGGCCAATTCGATCGGCTTCTCGATTCCGCTGTATCGCGACGGCGTGGCGGTCTGGCGCATCGGCGAGGACGGCGGCGGCCCGGTGGACGTGGCGGTGGTGGAGCTGGAACGCGGCGCGCTGCCGGCGGGCCTGGTGTACCGCGCGTTCACGCCGGATCACCTGGTGCAGACCTCGGATCACGTGGAGGTGGGCGATTCGCTGCTGATCGTCGGCTTTCCGCTGGGGTTTCACGATGCCCTGCATCACCTGCCGGTGGCGCGGCAGGCGGTGGTGGCGTCGGCCTTCGGCCTGCGCTTCCAGGGGCAGGGCTTTTTCCTGACCGACGCGCGCACGCACCGCGGCACCAGCGGCGCGCCGGTGGTGATGCGCATGCGCGGCACGCGCGGCAAGCGGCATGACCTGCCGTGGCTGCTGCTGGGCGTGCATTCGGCGCGCTTCGACGTGGGCACGCGCGACCTCGCCGAGGACGAGGCGCTGGGCCTGAACTCGGCCTGGTACGCGGACATGCTGCTGACGTTGACCGCGCCGGCGCGCGCCGCCGGCGGCAAAATAAGATCGTCGCTGCCGCGCGCTTCGGAGTAGAGTGGGGTACTTGGGCCGGAACGTGGGCAATCCCGGCGCTTTGCGTCGCCAGCCCGTCCGGCATCCCGCTCGCGGCCAGGTGCCGTGTTGCCGCCTTGCGTGCCGCGCAGGCACCGCTGCCTGGCGGGGCGCCGTGCGAGGGGGCCTATGTTGGATCTGGTGGCTTTCATCAAGCCTGTGCTCGACGAGATCACGGGCCAGGACGTGCGTACCTGGACGGTGCGGCGGCATGTGGTCAACGCCAACTGGCAGATTCCCGATACCAGCAGCCGCAACTGGTCGGCCAGGAAGGTGGAGATCGAAATCGCGCACGAGGCCGCGGAGCAATTGCGCCACGCGGACCAGTGCGCCTTATATCAACTGCAGCGCGGCCTGGACGCGTTCCTGCGCGCACGGCTGGGCTCGCACAGCCGGATGAGCGGGGCCGACGGGGTGATCGTCATCGTGATCGATCGCCTGGTTCCGTTCTGACCCTGGCGCCGGGATGGCGCGGCCGACGGCAACGCTGCCGCATGGAGCAAACGACGTGAACAATACGCCTAGCGCGAGCTACAAGGGCTTCGATCTTTATCCGCTGGTCTACAAGGTCCAGCCCGCCCAGTCGTGGCCGCGCGCCAAGCCGGACCGCAGCTTCACCGCGTCGGTGGTGATCTGCCGCGAGGGCTACCGGCCCGGCGGCGAGCGCACCAAGGTGTTCCGCCTGGAAACCGAGGAGTGGGAGAACATCGGCACCGCGCGCCGTGGCGCGGTCAAGTTCGGCGAGGACATCATCAACGGCCTGATCGCAGGCGAATCGGTGACGACGCTGTAGCGCGTCCTGGTCGGGATGGGGAAGTGAGGGCGGCGCCATCGTGCGCCGCTTTTGCCGTGCGCCGGTCCGCGTGGCGCGATGCGCGCGGATGGCCGGGGCAGGGCGGGGAATGCCGCCATGCCCGGGGACGGTGCCCGGGCGTGCGGGGGCCGACTGTTAGACGCTGAAGGCGGGGCTGCCGTAGCGGTCCAGCAACTGCTCCAGCAACTCGAGCCGGTCGGTGCGCGGCGTGCGGTCCTCGATGGCGCGCGAGGGGCCGCCGTAGGTGGCCGTGACGTGGCGGCGCACCGTGAGCACGTCGTTGGCCGGCGCGGCGCGCGTGACCACGGGGCCGGGCACGTGCTGGTAGCTGCCGGCGACCCATCCGTCCGGGGTCAGGTGCATTTCTTCCCATTCTTCGCTGACTGACATGCTTTGCTCCTTCAGTGGATGCGTTGATGATGCCGGGGAGGCGCACCGGCCGCGGATGCCGGCGCCGCGGCGCGCGCGCGGGTTCTGCGCGCTGGCGTCAGAACTTGTGGCGGTAGTTGATGCGGCCCTTGGTGAGGTCGTATGGCGACATCTCCAGCGTGACGCGGTCGCCCGCCAGGATGCGGATGCGGTTCTTCTTGAGCCGCCCGGACGAGTACGCCCAGACTTCGAAGCCGTTTTCCAGGATCACGCGAAAGCGGCTGTCCGGGAGCACTTCCGAGACTTTGCCGCCGAATTCCACCAGTTCTTCTTTTGCCAAGGATGATGCCTCTCTAGGTTGGGTGGCGTGCGGGCGCGGCGCCATGCGCCGGCCGCGCGCGCCGTGGCGTTCACTGCAGGCGCATGCCCGCGGCGGCGCGTTCGGCGGCAAAGCGGGCGGCCTGCTTGGCCTGGGCTTCGGTGCCGTGGGTGGCGTGGCGCATGGTGACGTTGGCGACGACGCGCTCGGCGCCGCTGCGGTATTCGCTGATCATGTACGTGGCGAACCACACGCCGGGTTGCTGCTCGATGGGGTACACCGACACGGTGTACGGAGACGGATTGTGCTGCAAGGTATGTCCTGATCTGGGCGGACGGTCCGGGGCGCGCCGGATGCACTCACTGTGCGCGACGTGTTCTTTCGGTGATCGCTCGCCGCATGGGTTGTTCTGCGGATTTGCCGGGCGCCGCCGATGGCCGCGCGGGTGCGCGGAAAAAGGGGCCGGCGAAGGTGGACCGTGCCTGCGCAGCCGGCACACGCGGATAGCCCTGCGTGGCGCTGCGGAGCGGCCTTGTGTGCCGCGGGTCGGATGGGTGAGGGGCGCGTATCGCCCTGGTTTTGCCGGGTGCCTTGCCCGGCTGGTGAGCCACCGCGGCGGTGAGTTCGCCTGCTATCGCGGTGACGTGTCCGTCAGGCGCCAGGGCCTGTCGGCGAGCTTGCATCGACGCACGCTGGCACATCGGCAAGATGGCGGATGATAACACCGATGGCGTTTCCCTGCCGGCGCGCGCGCTTGCCGGGGCGGCGCCGCGAGCCGGTGCGGCGCCGCCGGGACGGCGGCCCGGCACTGCTACTTGTGCGCGACCGAGGTGGACATGCCGTCGATGACGGCGCGCGCATGGGTCACTGCCAGCGCGATGGCGTCGTGCGGCGTGCGCCCGCTTTGCTGCTCCAGCGGCGGCACCAGCCGCAGCGAGCCGCTGTCGCGGCTGACCTGCGTGATGGTGACGGTGGCGAGGAAGCCGGCGGGCACCGGCGTGGCGCCGTGGCTGCCGCCGGGGGCGCGGCGCACGATGGCGGACACCTTGAACCCCTTGTAGATCGCATTGTTCTGAGACATGATGATCTCCTTTCCCCGCCGAGCATACGCTGCTTGCACGGATAAGTACGATTTAGTTTCGGGCTCGCCGCCCGGCGCGCGCCACCGTCCCGCCGACGCTCCCGACCGCCTCGTTCCAGCCCGAACCGCCCCGCCGCGCCCGCGAGCCCGCCGGCCCGCGCCGGGCCATGCCGTGGCCAGCCGGACGCGCGCGCATGCCGCAGTCATTTCACGGAGGGTTTCTTGCTTCACGGCTCCAGCATCGATCCCGCGCTCATCCAGGCCTACCTGGAGACGCGCTATCACGTGCGCGGCGATGCGCCGCTCACGCTGGCGATCGGCGCGGCCAGCCCCGCGCTGGCCGCGCTGCACGCGGCGGCGGGCGTGGACTGCAGCGCGTTCGTGACGGCGTGGAACCCGTACAGCCGGCCCGAGCCGGAGCCGGCCGCCAACGCGGCGCGCCAGCAGGCGCTGGCGCGCGAGCTGGCGCAACGGGGCCTGCATGCGATCGAGGGCATCGGCCAGCATCCGTCGGGCAGCTGGCCGGGCGAGGAGAGCCTGCTGGTGCTCGGGCTGGCGCTGGACGCGGCCCGGGCGCTCGGCGCGCGCCACGGCCAGAACGCGATCGTGTGGAGCGGCGCCGATGCGGTGCCGCAGCTGATCCTGCTGCGCTAGGCGACAGGCGACAGGCGATATAAGCGGCAGGCGCCGCGCGCGGGCCGCGCCGCCCGCCTCGGCCCGCCGCGCGGCTCAGCCGTTCTGCTGCGCGACGAAGCGGACTTCCACGCGCCGGTTGCGCGCGTCCTCGGGCGGCACGTTCGCGAGCGGATGCGAGTCGCCGAAGCCGGCCACCACCACGCGCTTGGCCACCTGCGCGTCGAGCTTGCCGATCAGCAGGCGCCGGGCCTCGCGCGCGCGCGCGGCCGACAGCGTGTAGTTGTCGTCGTAGACCGTGCAGAAGTGGCTGAAGTCGGTGACGGGGCGGCCGACCTGCAGGTTGTCGGTGTGCCCCTCGACGTAGATCTGGCCGCCCGGCATGCTGTCGAGGTAGGCCGAGATCTTGTCCTCGACCTGCGCGAACGCCGCCCTGGCCTCCGGCGTGATGCAGGCGCTGCCGCGCGCGAACACGTTGTCGCGCAGGACCACCTTGCCGGCCTGCGCGTCGATCGACACCAGCCCCTCGGCGCCCTGCTGCGCGAACGCGGCCTTCATGTCCTGCAGCATCTGCGCGATATGCTTGCGCTGCGCCGCCGAGCCCTGCTCCATCTCGGCCTTGTGACGCACGTCGGCATATTGCTTCTGCACCACCGACAGCACCAGCAGCAGCATCACCACCGCCATCACGCCGGCCATCAGGTCGGCGATGGCCACCCATTCATTCGGCTTCTCTTTCATGGCGTGCGGCTTCAGGTGTCGGCGCGGCCGCCGCGCGCGCGGCGCTCGCTCGCGGGCGGCTTCGTCATCTGGATCACGGCGGTGTCGAGCCGGTTGTCGATGCTGTGCAGCGCCGCCAGCATGTCGCGGCGGGTACGGTCGTCCTTGTTCGCCGTGGCAGCCTGCCTGATCGTCGCGGCGGCGGCTTCGAGCGTGCCGGTGACGTTCTGGCTGACGTCGGCGATCCGTTCGTAGTGCCCGCCAAGCTCGGCGGTGCGGCGCACGCTCTCGGACACGGACTTGAGCCCGGAGACGATCTTCTCGCGCAGGTCCTCCACGAGATTGGTCATGGCCTGCACGTTGACGTTGAGCGTGTCGCTGGACTCGACGAAGATGCCGTGCGCCTTCTGCTGCGTCGACAGCGACTGGCCGACGGCCGCCTCGACGGACTTCAGGGTGGTGTCGACGCTCGTCGACAGCGTCGTGATGGAGCGCGAGATGTCGCCGGTGGCGTCGGACATCTTCTCCGAGATGACCGCCATGTTCTCGGCGAAGCGGCCGGACATGTCGGCGATGGTCTGGCCGAGGTCGGACTTCATGTCGTCCAGGACTTCCGCCACGCTGACGCGGAACTCGGAGATCGCGGCCTGCAGCTCGGCGGTCGAGCGCCCGGCCATGACGGCGGCGCTGGCCATGTTCGCCGAGGCCTCCGCCATCGCCGTGATGTTGGCGGACACGCCGTCGACGAACGTCTCGATGGCGTGGCGCGTGGATTCGTTGTGGACCACCAGCTCGTCCATCTTCGCCAGTTGCTGCGTGCCCTGCGCGGTCTGCGCCTTCAGGCCCGCGCGCAGCGCCGCCAGCGCTTCGAGCTGCTGCGCGTGGCGCTGCGCGCCGTCCTGCGCCTGCTGCGCGGCGTTGTCACGCAGCACGGCGCCCAGCGCGCCGATGGCGTCGACCAGCTGCCGGTTGTCCGCGACCTGCAGCTCGCGGGCCTCCTTGCGCCGGCGGTCCACCTCGGTCTTCATCTTGCCGATGCACCAGTTCAGGCGGCGCTCCTCGAAGCCGTTGCGGCTGCAATAGATCTTCAGCGTCAGGAACGCCAGGATGCCCCAGGTCGACGTCTTGAACTTGGAACCGAGGCCGTGCATCATCGACATCAGGTTGTCCATCATGCTGTCCATGCCGCCGCTGCCGGTGGCCTGCGACAGGATCACGGACGCCTTGTCGAGCGCCAGGCCCAGGCCGACGAACGTCCCGAGCAGGCCCACGATCAGCAGCATGCCGGGCAGGATGTCGGCGAGCTTTTCCTGCGGCGTCGCCACGGCGGCGCTGAGGTCGTTGACGGAGCCGTGCTCGACGTCCAGCTGGCCGGCGTCGCTGCCCGCTTCATTGCCCGTTTCATGGCCCGCCTTGCCGTCGACCTCGCGGTGCCAGTTCCTCGCCCAGTTGTCGGGCGTCGCGTGCCGGCGCACGCCGCGCCATGCATGGATCACCGCCACGAAGATGACGGTGAAAAAGCCGATCTGCAGCCACTCCGGCGGGAGGACCTGCGGCAGGATGAAGTGCAGGATCTGTTCAAGCACGGCTCTCGACCTCCAGTTCGCCGCTGCGCGCGCGGCATTCTTCCTCGAAGATGTTGGCGAAGTCGATGATCAGCATCTGCTGGTCTTCGCTCAGCGCCTCCCAGGCCTTGCCGTTCTGCGCGCAGTCGATCAGGATCGTCCCGACCTCGCTGCCCTGGCGCAGCAGATAGGCGCGGTCCTCGCTGGCGAGTTGCTCCTCGCTCTTCTCCAGCATCTGCATGAAGCCTTCGCTGGCGTAGACGTAGTTGCGCCGCTCGCGGTTGCGCTTGGCCAGGCTGTCGGCCTGCGCCTTGAGCGCGGGCACGGTGGACTGGAGCTCGGCCAGCATGGCGGCCTCGTCGGGCGCGAGATCGCCGAGCTTCCGGGCGGTCTCCAGGCGGCGCAGCAGCACCTGCTCCCTGGCCAGGCGCTGGTTGTCCGCCTGCCACTGCTTCTCGTCGGCCTGCAGGGCGACGTCCCAGGCCTTGGTCAGTTCCTCGAACACGAACGGCAGCAGCTTCTTGCCGTGGCGCGCGGCGATGATGGCGTCGAGCCTGTCGGTGTCGGCCGCCGACAGCGTCGGCTCGGGCGCGATCAGGTCCGACGCGACCTTGACGAGGAAGACGTCGTCGGCCGAGATGTCGGCGATGCCGCGCGCTTTCTCCAGCTTGTGCTCGGCGGACCTGAGCAGCTTCTGCGTGGCGCGCAGGCGCAGGTAGTGGTCGAAGCTCTGCAGCTCGCCCGCTTCGAGCAGGTTGTCGACGCCGGCGGTGGCCAGCACGTAGTCGTTGACCAGCGCGGCGAGGTCGAGCCCGTGCCGCGCTGTCTCGGGCAGGCGCGCGCGCGCTTCCTCGAAGGTCTTCTTGTGCCGGCGGGCCTGCGCCTCTTCCTCGGCGTTCATCTTCTTGCGCAGCTCGCGCGCGCGCTGGATCGCCCAGTTGATGGCTTTCTCCAGCTTTTGCAGGACCGGGCTGTTCTCGAGCTTCATCAGCGCGGTCAGCGCGGTGTCGATCGCCACGATGGCGTCGCCGAGCCAGGGGAGGCCCATATTCTTCGCCGCGGTCGCCGCTACCGCGAAGTACGGCTTGATCCGCTGCAGCACCGGGCGCACCTTGCGCCAGGTTTCCTTGACCGTGCCCACGAAGGTCTCGGCCTCGTCGGCCAGCCAGTCGATGGCCTTCACGGCGATGTTCCGCGCCGTGTCGTAGACGCTCCTGGCGGCCGAGACGAAGGCGTTCCCGACCGATCTTGCAAATGAAAACAGCCCCATGATTCCCTCTTTTCCTGTTAGTCGACGCCCAGCAGCCGCCGGGTCGTTGCGGAGTCGGCCGCGGGCCCGCGGCGGTGTTCCGGTGAACCGGCTACCTCGTCGCCGGCCTTGCGCACCTCGCCGATGGCGGCTTCGAGGTGCGCCAGCGCCAGGCCGGGCGGCTGGCCGTGCCGCTCGGCCTCGTGCAGCGCCTTGGGCAGCGCCAGCCGCATGCAGGTGCGGATCTCGCGGCCGGAGAAGCCGTCGCTGAGCGCGGCGCAGCGCGCCAGCAGGGGCTCGCGCGGGTCCCGCAGCGGGATGCCCGCGACCAGCATGCGCGACCACAGGCGCTGGCGCGCGTCGAGGTCGGGCAGGTCGAAGTGCACGTGATAGCCGATGCGGCTGCGGAACGCCTCGTCGTAGTTCTTGGCGAAGTTGGTGGCGAAGACCGCCACGCCGTCGAAGCGCTCCAGTTCGATCAGCAGCGTGGAGCGCATGGCGTTGACTTCGTTGTCCACGCCCTGCGTCACCGAGGACAGGCGCTTGCCGAGCAGGGTGTCGGCCTCGTCGAAGAACAGCAGCGCGCCGGCCGCGCGCGCGGCGTCGAACGCGGCCTGGATGTTCTTCGCGGTCTCGCCCATGAACTTGCTTTCCAGCTCGGCGATGCCCAGCGACATGAACGGCAGGTCCAGCGTGCCCGCCAGCGCCTCGGCCGCGAGCGTCTTGCCGGTGCCGGGCGGGCCGTAGAAGTTGAGGATGGTGCTCAGGCCGAGCGGGTCCACGGCGCCGAAATCCCAGTCGACGTAAATGGTCTTGCGGTGGCGCAGCTTGGTCAGGCATTCGGCAAGGCGCAGCGCCGTGGCGTCGGACAGGATGACGTCGGCGCCGAGCCGGAAGCGCGGCGCGCGCGCGGCGAAGCGCGCGCCGTCGTCCGGCGCGCCCGGGCGGGGGCCGCGTTCGGGCGCCGCCAGCCGCCCGCCCCCGGTGGTGTTCTCGTTCAAAGCGTGTTCCCCATGTATTGCGCGGCATCCGGGCGTGGCCCGCCCGCGCCGCCCGCGCTGGCCCCGGTTCTGCCGCCGGGGCGCGATGCGAACGTCAAGTGACCTACTATCGGCAGCGGCCCGCAAAAATGGAGTCCTGCTTTCGGGGGGGATCGCGCCGGCTTCGCGGAAGTCTGTCCGCGTATCTGCGCATCGCATGCGCAGATACGCGGACAGACTGTGCCGGCCCGTTCCGGGCAAGTTATCCTCCATCCACGTTTTGACTACCTCGCCACGCATGCAGCAAGACACTGAACTCCGCATCGCCAAGCGCAAGGCGCTGGCATTCCTGCTGTTCGCCTTCGCGGTCTTCATCGCCACCCTGTTCGTGCCGCACGGCTTCGCCGCCGGCTGGGTGCGCGCCGCGTCGGAGGCCGCGATGGTCGGCGGGCTGGCCGACTGGTTCGCGGTGGCGGCGCTGTTCCGCCGCATTCCGTTGCCGGGGCTGGCCGGGCACACCAACATCGTCGCGCGCAAGAAGGACGACATCGCCGACGGCCTCGCCGCCTTCGTGCGCGACAAGTTCCTCGACGTGCCGTCGGTGGTCGCGCTGATCGACCGGCACAATCCCGCGCAGGCAGTGGCGCAATGGCTGGCCGCGCCCGGCAACACGCGCGAGATCGGCGACGTGGTGGCGAAGGTGGCCGGCACCGCGCTGGACCTGATGGACGAGCGGGACATCCAGGCCGCGATCCGCCACGCGGCGCACGCCATGATCGGCAAGGTGGACCTGTCGCGCTCGGCCGCCACCATCCTCGAGAGCCTGACCGAGAACGGCCGCCACCAGGCGCTGCTCGACGCCTCGCTGGCGCAGCTGATCCGGCTGCTCAACGAGCCCGGCACGCGCGCGTTCATCGCCGAGCGCATCGTGGAGTGGCTCAAGAGCGAGCATCCGAAGAAGGAGCGGATCCTGCCCACGGAGTGGATCGGCAGCAACGGCGCCGATCTCGTCGCCGCGGCGCTGGGCCGCGTGCTGGGGCAGGTGGAGGCGGACACCACGCACCAGTTGCGCCGCGCGTTCGACGACGCCGTGGCCACGCTGATCGCGCGCCTCAAGGACGACCCGGCCTTTCACGCCCGGGCCGACCGGATCCGGCAGCAGCTCCAGGGCGACAGCGCGCTCAACGCCTACCTCGGCGGCCTGTGGGCGGACTGGCGCGGCTGGCTCAAGCAGGACCTCGCGCGCGCGGATTCCGTGGTCCACCGCAAGGTCATGGAAGCCGGCCACTGGATCGGCGCCGAGCTGGCGCGCAGCCCGTCGCTGCGCGCCTCGCTCAACGACCATCTGCGCGAAGCCGCACGCGGCATGGCGCCGGATTTCGCGGAATTCGTCACGCGCCATATCAGCAGCACCGTGCGCGGCTGGGACGCGCGCGAGATGGCGCGCCAGATCGAGCTCAGCGTGGGGCGCGACCTGCAGTACATCCGCATGAACGGCACGCTGGTGGGCGGGCTGATCGGCGCGGTGCTGTACCTGGTCGCGCAGATGCCGGCGCTGCTCGGCCGCCTGTGAATGCGATGAGCGCGATGAGCGCGATGAGCGTGGCCGGCGCGCCCTAGCCCGCCGTGTCGCCGCGGCCCGTGAAGAACTGCCAGAGCCGGATCATGGCCAGCGTGTCGAGGCCGCAGTAGTCCGTGAGCTGCCGCTCGATCTGCGTCTTGCGCGCGGGCGTGGTGCCGGGCGCGATGGCTTCCTGGTAGGCGCTCATGGCCATGCCGCCGTCCTGCACGCCGTCCAGGGCGTCGTAGCGCAGGTCGGGCGCGATGGCCGGCAGCACCTTCTTGATGCTCCAGCTGCCCTGCTGGTCCGGGTGGTAGTAATGCTGCTGGGCAACCGGGAGCAGGTCCACCACGCGCGCGCAGATGGCCAGCAGCGGCGCTTCCAGCGCCGCAAAGCGCGCGGCGAGCTCGCGCATGCGCGCGGTCTCGAAGGCGGCGTTGTAGACGAAGACCGGGCCGGCCTGCCCGCAGCCGGCCACCAGCGCCCGCGCGAACGCGAGCGAGGGATCGTCGCCGGACAGGTCGAGGAACGACCGGTGCTCCAGCTTGCCCGTGCGCGACAGCCGGTGCAGGCTGAACTGGAACGGCCGTTGCTGGTACGGCCGCGTGCCGGGCCAGACCGGCACCGCGAACTGGATCGTCTCGAAGTCCAGGAAAAAGGCCGGCAGCTTGTGCGCGGCGAGCTCGGCCGCGGCGCCGGCGGCGTCGAAGAAGACCTCGCCGGACAGCGTGTGCGCCTTCACGCGGCGCTGCCGGTCGTTGAGCAGGCGGTCCGGCACGTCGCGCATGTCGGCCACGCCGTCCTCTTCGATCAGCGCCTTGAGCGCCCTGGCCTGAATGCGGGGCAGCCACCGCACCGGATACTGCGCCGCCGGCTCCTGGCCGCGGCAATGGTCGAGGAAGCCGCATTCGTAGGGCGTGCCGCAGTGCCGGCCGGTGGCCTGCTCCGGCTCGCCGGCCCGCGCGGCGACGGCCTGCGCCTGCGCGATCCAGTCCTGGACCTCGCCGGCGCGCGCGAAGGCCTGTTCGGAGACGTCGGCCTCGGCCAGCAGGCCGCGGTAGTCGCCGCCGCCCGGATAGACCCACTGGCTGTCGATGTGCGCCAGCGCGATGCCGCTGAGCGGCACGCCCGCGCGCGTCGCCACGAAGGCCTGCACGGCGGTGTCGTCGAGGTGGTAGTCCTTCACGCTGGTGGATGACTTGACCTCGACCATGCGCCAGGTGCGCGCCGCGCCGGCGCCGTCCGGCAGCATGACGTCGGCGAACGCCAGCGCGCCCTCGGCGCGAAAGCCCGCCTCGAACACCGGCGCCGAACTGCCGAGCAGGTCCTGGCTGCGCGCGAAGGCGGCCTCGAAGCCTTCCGTCTGCGCATCCACCAGCGCGCCGGTGCCGCGCGGGTCATAGAGCCGGCGCGCGATCTCGCCGACCTGGTGCCCGATCGCGAAGCTCGCCTCGGTCGCGGCCGAATCGCTGCGCAGCGCCGGGCGGTGGATTTCCAGCCAGAGCCGCTTCGGGCATTGCCGGAAGGCCATCAGTTTGGATTTCGATAATAAGCGCATGGTCTTTCTGTCCTGTCGTGCCGGCGGGGGACGCCGCCTTTGTGCTGCCATCGTGCCGCCATTGTGCCGCACGCCGCGATGGCCGCGTGGCGGCCGCTCGGGTATTCTCGTGCTCTTTCCAAGAGACGACGGAGCATTCCCGTGGCGCGCATCATTCCCGACGGCTGGGAAACCCTGGAGGCCAGCGGCCCCGCCCAGCGCGAGCTGGAGACGCTCGCGGTGCTGGCGGCCGGGCTGCCGGACGGCTATACGGTCTACCACTCGGTGCACTGGACCAACGTGGCGCACGTGCACGCCATCTACGGCGAGATCGATTTCGTGGTGGTGAACCGCGCGGGGCAGCTGCTCATCATCGAGCAGAAGAGCGGCTTCCTCGACGAGACGCCCGAGGGGCTGGTCAAGCACTACGGCACGCGCTCGCGCGTGGTCTCGGTGCAGATGGGCCGCACCGCGGACGGCCTGCGCGGCAAGCTGATGCGCAGCCTGGGCGGCCAGCCGGTGTTCATCGAGCACCTGCTGTATTGCCCGGACTACACGGTGCGCAACCCGGTCACGGCGGGGCTGTCGCCGCAGCGCATCGTCGACGTGGGCCGGCGCGCGCAGCTGTGCGCCATCATCCGGGCGATCCTGCCGCCGGGCGAGGACGCGCCGGTGGCCGAGCGGATCCATCGCTTCCTGTGCGACACCATCGAGCTCGACACCGACGTCAGCGCGCTGATCGGCCAGGCGCGCACGCTGGTGACGCGCGTGTCCGGCGGCCTGTCGCACTGGGCGCGGCAGCTCGACATCGAGCCGTTCCGCCTGCGCGTGACCGGCACCGCGGGCTCGGGCAAGACCCAGCTCGCGCTGGCCGAGTACCGCGACGCGATCGCGCGCGGGCGGCGCCCGCTCTACGTCTGCTTCAACCGCCCGCTGGCCGACCACTTCGCGCGCATCGCGCCGCCGGGCGGGCTGGCCTGCACGTTCCACATGCTGTGCGAAGCGCTGCTGCGCCATCACGGCGGCGTGCCGGACTTCACGCAGCCCGATGCGTTCACGAAGCTGGTGGACGACGTGGCGCGGCTCGCGGTGCCCGGCGAATTCGTCTTCGACACGCTGATCGTGGACGAAGGCCAGGACTTCGCGCCGCACTGGCGCGACCTGGTGCTGCGGCACGCGGGCCCGGCGGCGCGCGCGCTGTGGCTGGAAGACCCGATGCAGAACCTGTACGGCCACCCGCCGGCCGAGCTGCCGGGCTGGGTGCGCCTGCGCGCGCGCAGCAACTTCCGCAGCCCGCGCCCGGTGGTGAAGCTGCTGCAGCCGCTGCTGCCGCCCGAGGTGGAGATCGAGGCCACCGCGCCGATCGCCACGGCGGAGGTGGAATTCCTGGTGTACCAGGACCATGAGCTGCTCGACCGCGTCAAGGACGGCCTGCGCCTGTGCTACTCCGACGGCTTCCGGCAGGAAGACGTGGTGCTGCTGAGCTACCGCGGGCGCGACAATTCCCGCCTGCTCGGCTACGACCAGCTCGGCCCGAACCGGCTGCGCTCGTTTACTGGCGCCTACGACGCGCAGGGCCAGCCGGTCTACTCGCAGGGCGACGTGCTGGCGGAATCGGTGTTCCGCTTCAAGGGACAGTCCGCGCCCGCCATCGTGTTCGCCGAGATCGATTTCGAGACGCTCGGCGAGAAGGAGATCCGCCGGCTGTTCGTCGGCGCGACGCGGGCGACGATGAAGCTGGTGCTGGTGCTGTCCGAGCGCGCGGCGGGTTTGCTGTACGACCGGCTGTAGGTTCTCCGGGGCGGCGCGGGAGGGGCGCGGGAGAGGCGGGGGAGAGCGGGCACGGCATCCCGTTGTCCGCCTCCCGCGACAGATTGCATGCCGGTGCCGCATCTGCGCACCGGATGCGCAGATGCGTGGCGACACTGCACTCCTCGGCAGAACAGGAGGGCAAGCCATGCAATTCGTCACGATTCCCGGAACCGTTTCCGGCACCGCCATCGCCACCTCGCAGGTCCGGCCGCAGCGCGTGCTGCTGCGCCGCTGGGGCTTCTCCGAGCAGGAGGCCGCGGGTCTGCTGCTCGACCTGCCGTCGCTGGAGGGCCGGCTGGCGTGGACGCTGGACGAGCAGGCCCGGCCGCGGCCCGACCTGATCATCCACCTCGTGGATGCCACGCGCCTGAGCGGCGTGTTCGGCGGCGCGCGCTGGAACGCGATGGGCCCGGTCGACGCCATGCGCCGCGCGCGCCGGCGCGGCACCAGCGAGATCGCCCTGGTGCTGGGCTCGGCCCAGCACCTGCCGCCCGAGCGCGACGGCTGCTGGGTGCTGGCCGGCGAGCGCAGCCTGGCCGCGGCGCTCGACATCCTCGCGCGCACCGCCATCGAGCCGCTGCTGGCGCCCGGCGCGGGCCGGCGCACGGGGTTTCACGAGCTGGCGTCGATGAACGCGCTGTGCGTGCTGGCGCGCGAGCAGGAGCAGGACCGCGAGGCCCTGTCCCGGCGCATCGTCTCGGTCCTGTGGACGGCGGTCGAACGCTCGTACTCGATGCCCGCGCGCCTGCTGGTGGCCGCGCAGACGCACGTGATGGACCACGTGGACTCGTTCAACCCGAACCTGCTGCAGCGCATCCGCGCGCACCGGCGCGACACCGGCTCGCTCGACCTCGCGGCCGACATCACCATCGCCTATCCGTGGCCGGCGCCGTGCGTGCCGGCGCTATGACGCCCTATGTCCCTGACGCCTCCGGCGCCCCCGATGCGAGCGCGTCCGCGTAGGCGCGGCACGCCTGCGACAGGTTCCCGGCGATCTCCCTGCGCAGGTGCGCCGGCGACAGGATCTCGACGCGGGCCGAGCGCTCCATCAGCAGGTTGCGGAATTCGACCGAGGGAATGACCGTGGCGGTGAGGCGGAAGCCGCCCTCCTCCTCGACGATCTCCTGGTCGTCGGCCAGCTTCTGCTCGCGGAACAGGTTCTTGATCTCGCCGTCTTCCCTGACGCGCAGTTCCACGCGCACCGGCGCCTCGGGGAAGAACGAGAAGAACTGGTTGTGCAGGACGTAGGCGTCCAGGTCGAAGTCCGGGTCGGCCCTGCCGGCCACCTCGGTGCAGGTGGCCTGGACGAAGCGGTCCAGCCGCAGCTGGTAGCGCCTGAAGCTGCCGTCGCTGCGCTCGCGGCTCGCCACCAGGTAAAGCACCGGCCCGCGCTCGACCAGCGCCAGCGGCACCACGTTGAACGCGGCGGGCTCCTCGCTGTCGAGCCGGGAATTGCGGTAGCAGACCGACAGGACCTGGGTGGCATAGAGCGCGCGCCGCACGGCGTTGAGGATGTCCTCGCGGATCGGCGGCGAGCGCAGCGGATAACCGGCGTCGATGCGCACCGTCTTGGCCGCCCACGCGCGCGCGGTGGCCAGCGCCGGGTCCACCGGGCTTTCCTGCAGCACCCTGGCGGCGCCGACGAAATAATCCTCGAGCTGGCTGATGACGTGGCTCGGGAGATGATTGGGCGCATGCCGCTGCAGCGTGAGCAGCGCGATGGCCAGCTCCAGCGGCGGCCGGCGCGCCGTGCCCGAGACCGCCTTCTTGCCGGTGCGCCACCATTTCTTGTCGCGCGAGCGCCCTTCCTTGCCGACCAGGCCTTCCTCGCACAGGCGGTCCAGCGCGCGGATCACGGTGTCGCGCCCCGGCGCCTGCTCGCCATACTTCGCCTGCACGCGGGACAGCAGTTCCCCGGAGAAGATGCGCGCCTCCGCCTGGGGAGGCATGCAGGACAGGATATCGCTTTCGAGCCGTGGCCAGTTTGCCGAGGTCGCCATCTGAACTTGTCGCCTGTTTTATTTTTTCGGGAGGCGCTATCGTAGCGGATCTGCGCACGGCTTGCGCAGAAGCCATGCTAAGCGCGGCCCGCGGCGCGGCACCGTGGTTCAATAGCGTTCGTTCCATTGCATCGCAGACCATCATGACCCTGATCGACACCAAGAACCTCCAGCGCGCCGCGCACGAATTCGGCGAAGCCCGCGGCTGGGGGAAATACCACAGCCCCAAGAACCTGGCGATGGCGCTGAGCGTGGAAGCGGCCGAGCTGGTGGAGATTTTCCAGTGGAAGACCGAGGAGGAATCGCGCGGGATCATGGCGACCGACGAGCGGGAGCATGTGGAGCAGGAACTGGCGGATATTGCGATTTATCTGTCGCAGTTGCTGAATGTGTTGGGGGTGGATCTGGATGCGGCGGTGAAGGCGAAGATGGTGGTGAATGCGGGGAAGTATCCGGTGCCGGGAGGGGAATAGGATTGGGGGGGTATTTGATTTCTTTAGAGTCGGCTTTGACTTCGGCTTCAAGGGATTTGGCTTCGAAGTCGGCTGCTTAACGTTAAGGTCAAAGTCAAAGTCAAAGGCTTTCGCTCCTCCGGAGCGACCTACTTTCTTTTGTCCGAAAAGAAAGTAGGCCAAGAAAGCGGACTGCCTGGCCGGCAGGGGCAGAAACGTTGGGGTTTCTAGTGTTTCTGGTTTCGTCGTGGGGTTTGTGATTCTGCTGGCATCCTGCCGGTACCGGTGCGGGCGGCCACGATTCTGCTGGTGGTGTTGGTTTCGGGGTCAGACCTATGATGGCGAGTGCACTGCTGGTTCGGCCATCTGCCGTTACCGGCTTTGGACACCACGACATAGCACCCTCATGGTTTCGTGGTGGGCATGGTGGACCCGGCGCGGGTGTGTCGGGTTTCGGTCAGCGTTGAGCGTTCTCGTGTCGGCACGTTTCAAGCCGGGGCCACCGCGCCCACCACGAAACCAGCACCGTCCCTATGACGAACCCATCTGCCCCGGTCGCGGCAGCAGCCTGAACCACCTGGGCCAATGTCACCAAGCAGCGCCACCACGAATCGAATACCACCCGCGACGCCGCAGGCGAGCAAACCGGTAGCGTCAGCAGTCTCATCGAAGCCAGCGCCCGCACCACGAAACCAGCACCAGAAATAACGTCTGAGCGCCCAGCCCCCCTGCAAGGGGTCGTTTTCTTTTGGTTACTTTTCTTTGTCGAGACAAAGAAAAGTAACGATCTTCACCAAGCCCGAACCACCAAAACCGCTCGAGCCTCAAGGCCCACGAAAGTCCGAACAAGGACCCTAAGCTCAAGCCACCAATTAAGTTCGAGCCTCAAGGCCCACGAAAGTCCGATCAAGGACCCAAAGCTCAAGCCACCAATCAAGTTCGAGCCTCAAGGCCCACGAAAGCTAGAACAAGGACCCAAAGCCCAAACCACCAATCAAGCCCGAGCCGCCAGGCCCACAAAAGCCCGAACAAGAAAATCCGCCCCCCCCAATCCCATATGTATTGATACGTTCATTCACGCCCCCGTAATACGTACCCGCCACAATCCGCTCCCGTCCCATCCCTAGCGCTTCCTCCTGGCCGTCGGCGTGCCGGCTTCCGTTCGCCCATGCCCGCGCGGGCCGCGCTTTCCATTCCATGTCCAAGACCCTGCTTGCGTTGCTGATGACGTTGTCGTGCCTGTCCGCTTGCGGCGGCGGCGACGACGGCGCGAACACCGTTGCCACGCCCGCGGCCCCCGCGCCGCAGGCGCCCGTGGCCGATGCGGTCATCCGCTGCGCGCCTGCCGTCAGCCCGAAATAAGCCAGCTCACCGGATCGCCGTCACATGTCCTCGAAGTCCCTGAAGAGTCGTCGCCAGTTTCTGAAGTTCGGAGCCGCTTCGGCGGGTGCCGCCGCCGCTTCGATGGTGCTGCCGCAAAGCATCCGCGACGCGCTGGCCATTTCCGCCAATCGCCGCACCGGCACGCTCCAGGATGTGGAGCACATCGTGGTGCTGATGCAGGAGAACCGCTCGTTCGACCATTACTTCGGCACCATGAACGGCGTGCGCGGCTTCGGCGATCCGAAGCCGGTGCCGCTGCGCAGCGGCAGGCCGGTGTGGTACCAGCCGGCCGGGCGCAACGCGGATGCGCGCACCGGCTATGCCAACGTGGGTTATGCGAACTGGCCGAAGACGAGCCAGTGGTACGAGAGCGATCCGGTGCTGCAGGCGCAGCAGAAGTACGTGCTGCCGTTCCGCCTGGACACCACCACGACCAACGCGCAGCATCTCGGCGGCACGGACCACAACTGGAAGCTCGAGCAAGGCATCTGGAAGCACTGGGACGCCTGGGTGCCGCTGAAGAGCCGCATGTCGATGGGCTACTACGATGCGCGCAAGGACCTGCCGTTCTACTACCAGCTGGCCAGCGCCTTCACCATCTGCGACGCCAACCATTGCTCGATCTTCGCCAACACCGAGCCCAACCGCCAGTACTACACCAGCGGCGCCAGCGTCTACACCATGAGCGGCTACCAGGCCGGCACCCGGAAGCGCCTCAAGGGCCAGGAGCTGGACAACAACTGGACCGCCAACATGGATCTCGACGAGGCCTGGGAAGGGCTGACCTGGAAGTGCTACGCCGAGCGGCTGCAGGAAAAGAAGATCGACTGGCGCGTGTACCAGGCGTATTCCAACTACGGCTGCAACTCCGTCGCCTTCCACAAGACCTTCCGCAAGCTCGACAAGCAGTCCGACGAGTACCGCCGCGGGCGCGCCTACGTGGGCAACAAGCTGGCCTCGAACGAGGCCGCCTACGACGAGGAGCTGGCCAACGCCATCGCCCAGGACGTGCAGAACGGCACGCTGCCGCAGGTGTCGTGGATCATCTGCCCGGACGCCTACTGCGAGCACCCGGACGCCTCGCCGGCGGCCGGCCAGGCGCTGGTGGACAAGCTGCTCAAGGCGCTGACCTCGAATCCCGAGGTGTGGGCCAAGACCGTGTTCATCATCAACTACGACGAGAACGACGGTTTCTTCGACCACATGCCGGCCTACGTGCCGCCGGTCAACACCGCCATGTACGGCTACCAGGGCCAGAGCACGGTGTCGGTGGACGAGGAAAACTACAACGGCGTGCCGATCGGCCTGGGGCCGCGCGTGCCGATGATGGTGGTGTCGCCGTGGAGCAAGGGCGGCTGGGTGTGCTCGCAGGTGTTCGACCACACCTCGGTGCTGCGCTTCATCGAGGCGCGCTTCGGCGTGCCGTGCGAGTACATCTCGCCGTGGCGCCGCGCGGTCTGCGGCGACCTGACCTCGGCCTTCGATTTCACCAAGCCCAACGGCGACCTGCCCACCGACCTGCCCAACACCACGTACTACAAGGCGGACGCCGATGCGGCCCGCACCCGTCCGAGCCCGGCGGTGCCGTCCGCGCCCACGCGCCCGGTGCAGGAGGTCGGCCAGCGCCGCGCGCGCGCCTTGCCCTACGAGCTGTTCGCGCACGGCCGCGCGGATGCCGACGGCAAGCGCTTCTGGATCGATTTCGCCAACACCGGCGCGGCCGGCGCGGGCTTCATCGTCTATGCCAACGGCGCCACCAGTTACGCCGAGCCGGACAAGCCGCACGACCAGGACGACACGGTATTCCCGCCCGCCACCTTCGACGCGCTCAACAACGGCGGCGGCGTGTGGCAGTACACCGTCGAGGCGGGCAAGAGCCTGTCCGACAACTGGATGCCGCAGCCGGCCGGCGCGCAGGACGGCCGCTACGATCTCTCCGTCTACGGCCCCAACGGCTTCCTCAACCAGTTCCGCGGCAAGCTCGGGCAGGCCGGGCCCGAGGTGGCCGCCTGCTACGACATCACCAACGGCAAGCTGCTGCTGACGCTGGTCAACCAGGGCAAGCAGGCGTGCGTGATGTACGCCGCCAACGGCTACGACAGCGCCGACGCGCGCACCTACCATCTCGCGCCCGGCGCCTCGCAGCAGGACAGCTGGGACCTGAGCGCGACCAGCCAGTGGTTCGACGTGCGCCTCACCACGGACGCCGGCGACGGCTTCCTGCGCCGCTTCGCGGGCCATATCGAAACCGGCCGCCACAGCCTGACCGATCCGCGCATCGGCGGCGCCGCGGTGGACATGCTGTGAACCGCGCCCGCACAGGAACCGTCATGAGCAAAATCGGAACGCGCGCCATGCGCACTCTCGCGGCCGGCGCGTTGGCGCTGGCCACGCTGCTGGCCGCCTGCGGCGGCGACGGCACGGCCCCGGCCGCCGGCGCGCTGCCGCCCGCGGACGCGCCGCCCGCCGCCGGCACACGCCGCGTGCTGCTGATCGGCATGGACGGCGTGAACTATCCCGAGCTGCGCGCCGCGCTGGCGCAGCAGCAGGCGCCGGCGCTGGCGCAACTGACGCTGGGGCCGGCCTACACCGGCGGCGTCAGCGGCACGGTCACGCAGCAGGAAGCGCTGGCCGGCCCCGGCTGGGCCACCCTGCTCACCGGCACCTGGGCCAACCGGCACGGCATCACCACCGACCAGGGCGGGCAGCTGCTGCGCGCCGACACGCTGTTCGCGCGGCTGCGGCAGGCGCGCGCGGGCGGCAAGATCGCCGTGGCCGCGGGCTGGAGCACGCTCGCGCAGCAGCTGGGCGCCGACGCCTGGGCCAGCCGCATCGACAGCCTGGTGGACTGCGCCGGCGTGGACGCCTGCGTGACCGACGCCGCGCTGCGCGCCGTGGCCGACCGTGACTATGGCGTGGTGGTGGCCAACTTCCACGCGCCGGCGCAGGCCGCCGGCGGCCTGGACAGCGACTACCGCCGCGCCCTCGCCACGCTGGACCAGCAAGTGGGCCGGCTGATGGCGGCGCTGCAGGCCAGCAGCACGGCCCGTCCCGGCGAGGACTGGCTGGTGGTCGCCACCACCAGCCGCCCGATGCGCGCGAAGGACTACGCGCCGGATGCCGCGGCCATCGACGACACCAGCTTCATCGGCCTGAACCGCGCCGGCAACGCCGTCTTCGCCGCCTCGGCCAGGGACGCGATGCCGGCCTCCAGGGCCGACCTCTACACGCGCCCGGGCATCGCCGACGTGACGCCCACGGTGCTGGACTTTCTCGGCGTGGCGCCGGTCGCCGCGCAGTACGCGATCGAGGGCCAGTCGCTGCTCGGCACGCCCGGCGTGCAGCAGTTGCGCGCCAGCGCCGGGCGCGACGCCGGCAGCGTCAGCCTGAGCTGGAAGCTGGCGCCGGACGCGCCTCCGCCCGCGCGGATCGAGATCTACCGCGACGGCGCCAAGGTGGCCACGCTCGCCGGCGACGCCACCGGTTATGTCGATGCCGACGTCGGCCTGGCTGGCAAGCCCGAAGGCACCTACCGCTTCGACTACGTGGTGATGGCCGGCGCGGTGCCGCTCGCCTACCGCGCGGCCATCGCCTACGTGCCGCCGATCGTGCTGCCAGCCACGCTGCTCGACCGCCTGATGCACTTCTTCTCGTTCGACACCGGCCTGGCCGACACCCGCAGCGCCGACGCGCTGCGCGCGCTGGAGACCCCGGCGCCGGCGCCGCTGTCCGGCGACGACGGCTTCGGCGGCAGGTCGCTGGCGATCGACCCGGACAGGACCAGCTACGACCTGCCGAGCGACGTGCCGCTGCAGCCGCAGTTCTCGGTCGGCTTCTGGTACAAGTCGGACGCGCAGCAGGCGTGGCTGCCGGTGCTGACCAACAAGGACTGGAATTCGGGCGCCAACCGCGGCTTCATCATCGGGCAGTCCTCGGCCGGCACCATGACCTTCAACTTCGGCGACGGCTCGCGCCGCGCCGATGCGTTCATGGGCTTCACCGCCAACCAGTGGGTGTATGTCGCGCTGACCGTCGACACCGTGGCCAAGACCGCCACCGCCTATATCGCCGACCCGGTGCTGGGCGTGCGCAGCACCGCCATGAACCTCGGCACGCTGACGATGGCCAACCTGCGCGACACGCGCCTGGTGCTCAACGAGGACACCACCGGCACCGCCTATCCCGGCTACACCGCGCCGACGGCGGTCGCGCCCGAGTACAACGACCTCGCCTTCTGGTCGCGCGTGCTCGATGCCACCGAAGTGAAGGCGCTGTACGCCGCGGGCAAGTCGCTGTCGACGCTGAATCCGTAGCGCGATCGCCGGCATTGCCGGCATTTCCGACAACGCCGGCGACGCACGGCAAATGCCGAACGGTCTGCTCCCCTCTCCCGCCTGCGGGAGAGGGCCGGCGCCCCCACGAAGTCACCACCCGCCCCACGCGCGAGCCCCCGTTCATCAGCGCGGCGCGCAAACCACCCCCTGCCTTGCCGCGCATCCGCCACAACACCCCGGGTACCGCCAGGGCGCGATCCCGCGCGCATTCCCGGCAGAATTTCCTAGACTGCTAAGGATCGGCCCCGCCGCCGGCCATGTGCCGGCTCTAGTACAGGAGTCCGGCATGAGCGACCAGCTTCTCGTTGGCACCGGCAAGGGCCTGTTCATGTGGCGGCGCGACGGCGCGGGCGGCTGGCGGCAGGCGGCCGTGCATTTCCTCGGCGCGCCGGTGAGCGCGGCGCTGGCCGATCCGCGCAGCGGCACGCTCTATGCGGCACTTGGGCGCGGGCGCGGCGTGCGGCTGTGGCGGCGCCGGCCGCGCGACGCGGACTGGGACGGCTGCGGCCTGCCGGCCTACCCGCCGCAACTGGTGTCGGGCGCCGGGCCGGGCGGGCTCGCGCTGCAGCGCATCTGGGTGCTCGAGGCGGGCGGGCCGGACGACCCCGGCGCGCTGTGGGCGGGCACCATGCCGGGCGGCCTGTTCCGCTCGGCCGACGAAGGCGGCAACTGGGCGCTGAACCGGCCGCTGTGGGAGCGCCCCGAGCGCCGCGCGTGGGCCGGCCACGGCTGCGAGGTGCCGGGCATCCACTCGGTCTGCGTGGATCCGCACGACAGCCGCCACGTCACCATCGCGGTGTCGTGCGGCGGCGTGTGGCAGACGCGGGACAGCGGCATCAGCTGGGTCCGCACCGTTACCGGCATGGCGCCGTCGCGCGACGAGCACGGCCAGCACCAGGACCCGCTGCGGCTGGTGCAGTGCGCGGGGCACGCGCATGCCATGTGGGTGCAGCACCGCGGCGGCATGTTCCGCTCCGGCGACGCGGGCATGACGTGGCAGCGCCTGCGCGCGGGCACGGCGGGCATGCTGGGCACGGCGGGCTTCGGCCTGACGGTGGCGGCGCATCCGCACCGGCCCAACACGGCGTGGTTCGTGCCGCTGGCCGCCGACCACTGCCGCGTGCCCGTGGACGGCCGGCTGGCGGTCAGCCGCACGCGCGACGGCGGGCGCAGCTTCGAGCCCTGCGACGACGGCCTGCCCGCCGCGCCGGCCTACGACGTGGTCGACCGCCACGGGCTGGCGGTGGACAATAGCGGCGAATGCCTGGCGCTGGGTTCCACCACCGGCAGCCTGTGGATGTCGGAGAATGGCGGCGAGCACTGGAAGCTGCTGACGGCGCATCTGCCGCCGGTGCACTGCCTGCGTTTCTGCTGAGTCCGCTTTCCGGTTTTTCTTTCTTCTTGCTTTGCCTTTCTGACAAGGATGCGCGCGCATGGCTGGAACCAGTGCCGGGAAAAAGAACGCGGCGGCCGCCGCACAGAGCGTCCAGAGCGCCCGCGTCGGCATCGGCGGCTGGAACTTCGCGCCGTGGCGCGGCAGCTTCTATCCGGCGAAGCTGGTGCAGAGCCGGGAGCTCGAATACGCCAGCCGCCACCTCACCGCCATCGAGATCAACAGCACCTATCACGGCACGCAGAAGCGCACCTCGTTCGCCAGGTGGCGCGACGAGACGCCCGACGATTTCGTGTTCTCGCTCAAGGCCTCGCGCTTCGCCACCAACCGCCGCGTGCTGGCCGAGGCGGGCGAGTCGGTCGAGCGCTTCCTGGACAGCGGCATCGCCGAGCTGGGCGACAAGCTCGGCCCCGTGGTGTGGCAGTTCGCGCCGACGAAACCGTTCGAGGCGGAGGACTTCGAGGCCTTCCTCGCGCTGCTGCCCGATGCGGTGGAAGGCCGCAGGCTGCGCCACGTGCTCGACGTGCGGCACGACAGCTTCATGACGCCGGACTATCTCAGGCTCGCGCGCAAGTACAAGGCCGCCACCGTGTTTACCGATTCGCCGAAGTTCCCGTCGTTCGCCGACCTCACCGCCGACTTCGTCTACGCGCGGCTGATGTGCAGCAGCGAGAAGATCGGGACCGGCTACGCGCCGGCGGACCTCGATGCGTGGCGCGACCGCGTGCAGGCCTGGGCCGCGGGCGGCGCGCCCGAAGACCTGCCGCGCGTGGAAGGCAAGGCCGCGGCCGCGCGCGGGCGCGAGGTCTTCGTCTTCTTCATCAACGGCGCCAAGGAGCGCGCGCCCGCGGCGGCCGGCGCGCTGCTGGCGCGCCTCGGATGGGCGCCGCCGCCGTGGGACGAAGGCGGCAAGGCCGGCGGCAAGACCGGTACCGAAGTCGTCACCGGGACCGCAATCAAGACCACCGTCAGGACCACTACCAAGACGGCCGCCAAGGCCCGCGGCGCAGCCAAATGAGGGCGGGCGCCAGCCCGCTATAATCCGGCATGAACTCAAGCCCCGAATCCGCCGCGGCGTCTGCCGCCGGCGCCTCTTTCTCCCGGTTGCCCCTTTCGCCCGCCACGCTGGCGACGCTCGAGCAGCTCGGCTACCAGACCATGACGCCGATCCAGGCCGCCAGCCTGCCGGTGGCGCTGGCCGGCCAGGATCTGATCGCGCAGGCCAAGACCGGCAGCGGCAAGACCGCCGCGTTCGCGCTGGCGCTGCTCAACCGGCTCGACGCGCGCCGCTTCGACGTGCAGGCGCTGGTGCTGTGCCCCACGCGCGAGCTGGCCGACCAGGTCACGCAGGAGATCCGCCGCCTGGCGCGCGCCGAGGAGAACATCAAGATCCTGACGCTGTGCGGCGGCACGCCGATGCGCCCGCAGGTCGACAGCCTGGCGCATGGCGCACATATCGCCGTGGGCACGCCGGGACGCATCATGGATCACCTGGAGCGCGGCACGCTGGTGCTCGACGGGCTCAACACGCTGGTGCTCGACGAAGCCGACCGCATGCTCGACATGGGCTTCTTCGACGACATCGCGCACGTGGCGCGCCAGTGCCCCAAGGAACGCCAGACGCTGCTGTTCTCGGCCACCTATCCCGAGGGCATCGCGCGGCTGAGCCAGCAGTTCCTGCGCAAGCCGCACGAGATCAAGCTCAAGGAGCAGCACGACGACAGCAAGATCCGCCAGCGCTTCTACGAGGTCGAGGAAGGCCAGCGCCTGAACGCGGTGGCGCTGCTGCTCAACCACTACCGCCCGGTCAGCACGCTGGCGTTCTGCAACACCAAGGCGCGCTGCCGCGACCTGGTGGAGCTGCTGCGCGCGCAGGGCTTCGAGGCGCTGGCGCTGCACGGCGAGCTGGAGCAGCGCGAGCGCGACCAGGTGCTGGTGCAGTTCGCCAACCGCAGCTGCTCGGTGCTGGTGGCCACCGACGTGGCCGCGCGCGGCCTCGACATCGCGCAGCTGGAGGCGGTCATCAACGTCGACGTCACGCCCGACCCCGAGGTCTACGTCCACCGCATCGGCCGCACCGGCCGCGCCGACCAGGACGGCATGGCGCTGAGCCTGGCCAGCATGAACGAGATGGGCCGCGTGGGCAACATCGAGCAGCAGCTCGGCGTGGAGATGGAATGGCAGCCGCTGTCCGCGCTGGCGCCGGCCAGCAGCGAGCGCCTGCTGCCGCCGATGGTCACGCTGCAGATCCTCGGCGGGCGCAAGGAGAAGATGCGCCCCGGCGACATCCTCGGCGCGCTCACCGGCGAGGCCGGCTACGCCAAGGAGCAGATCGGCAAGATCAACGTGATGGAGATGTCCACCTACGTGGCGGTGGCGCGCGGCATCGGCCGCGAGGCCGTGCGCAAGCTCAACGATGGCAAGGTCAAGGGCAAGCGCGTGAAAGTGCGCATGCTGACCGAGTGAGGGCGGCGCGCCGGCTGCCGCGGGGCCGCGCCCGATGAAGACGCCGAAGCGGCTGCAGCCGCTGGTCGAGGAAGGCCTGGTCGACGAAGTGATGCGCCAGCTCATGAGCGGCAAGGAAGCCACCGTCTACGTGGTGCGCTGCGGCGGCGAGATCCGCTGCGCCAAGGTCTACAAGGACGCGGCGCAGCGCAGCTTCCGCCAGGCCGCGACCTACCAGGAAGGGCGCAAGGTCAAGAACAGCCGGCAGGCGCGCGCGATGGAAAAAGGCTCGCGCTACGGCCGCAAGGTGGCCGAGGAAGCCTGGCACAACGCCGAGGTGGACGCGCTGTACCGCCTGGCCGCCGCCGGCGTGCGCGTGCCCACGCCCTACCTGTGCTTCGAGGGCGTGCTGCTGATGGAGCTGGTGGTGGACGCCGCCGGCAACGCCGCGCCGCGCCTGAACGACGTGGCGCTGGACGAGGCCACGGCGCTGGCCTTCCACGACGCGCTGCTCGGCCAGGTGGTGCGCATGCTGTGCGCCGGCGTGGTGCACGGCGACCTGTCCGAGTTCAACATCCTGGTCGATGCCGAAGGCCCGGTCATCATCGACCTGCCGCAGGCGGTGGACGCCGCCGGCAACAACGACGCCAGCGCCATGCTCGAGCGCGACGTGGACAACCTCGCCTTCTACTTCGGCCAGTTCGCGCCGCAACTCAACGGCACGCGCTACGGCAAGGAAATCTGGGCGCTCTACCAGGCCGGCCTGCTGCATCCCGGCATCGCGCTGAGCGGCCAGGTGGCGATCGACGACACGCCCGTAGACGTGGACGCCGTGCTGCAGGAAGTCGAGGACGTGCGCCTCGAGGAAGAAGCACGCCTGCGCTACCTGCAAAGCGCGGAGTAAGCCGCCGGCGTTGCTGCTGGCGTTACCCGCCGCGCACCATGCCGGCGCGGGCCGCCGCCGTTGTTCATTTCCCTGCATTCTGGTCTGAAGCGTTTTTACAAAGATTCGTGGGCGTCACCCTGTAAGACGCGCGCCGCGAGTGCTAATCTGAAAGCGCCGGGCCGCGCCGCGCAAGACTTGCGCGCGTGGCCCGACGCACCCGCCGGCGCGCGGGCGGTGGCAAATCGAGGCTGCAAATCCTTCGGACGGAACAAGGAGTGGGTGATGAAAACCGCACGGCAGGTTCTGGAATCCAAGCCGACCCAGGCTATCTACAGCATCACGCCCGGCGCCACGGTGTATGCCGCGCTGCAGCTGATGGCGGAAAAGGGCATCGGCGCGCTGCTGGTGATCGCGCAGGGCGACATCGTCGGCATCCTCAGCGAGCGCGACTACGCGCGCAAGGTGATCCTGATGCAGCGCACCTCGCGCGAGACCTTCGTGCGCGACATCATGACCTCGGCGGTCATCTACGTGCGCGCCGAGCAGAGCACCGACGAATGCATGGCGCTGATGACCCAGCACCGCCTGCGCCACCTGCCCGTGATGGACGGCGACAAGCTGATCGGCATGCTGTCCATCGGCGACCTCGTGAAGGACATCATCTCCGAGCAGAAATTCATCATCGAGCAGCTCGAGCACTACATCACCGGCAGCGTGCACCCGTAGCACCGCCCTCGCCGACCCGCAGCCGACGTCCGTCCGGACGGCGGCCGCGGGTTGCGCGCGACACTTCCCCCGCTGAATCCGGTACGCCGCGTTCCGTCCGCGGTCATGCGCAATCGCGCGCAACGGTACGCAACGATGCGCAACCGTGCCGCAGCAAGCCCCCAAAACACGCCAACGTCCGGCAACGCGCCGCGGCAGCCCTCCACGCAAGCGCGCAAACCGAGTTAGCCTTGCACTTGATATTCAGTATCCGCATATAATTATGCGTTCGCTGAATTAGGCCGGCCCGCCGCGCGCAAGCGCAGCACCGGGTACGCACTAGCTCGGCTGAATTCCCTGTTGCGGCCATGTTCGCTGCTGTACGCCGGCAAACGCCACACGTTGCCGGCCGTTCGCCGCGGGCGGCCGTCCGGCCTACGCGTTCCCGCCCGCCCCGATGCCAGCCTCCGCTTCCGCCCCCGCCACGCCCGCCCTGAGCCACCAGGACATCATGCGCGTGATCGGCGGCATCATTCTCTGCATCCTGCTTGCCTCGCTCGACCAGACCGTGGTCATCCCGGCGGTGCCCGCCATCGCCAACGACCTGAACGGCTTCGGGCACCTGTCGTGGATCGTCACGGCCTACCTGATCACTTCCACGGTATCCACGCCGCTGTACGGCAAGCTGTCCGACAGCTACGGCCGGCGGCGCTTGCTGATGCTGGCCATCGCCCTGTTCATCCTGGCCTCGGTGGCCTGCGCGCTGGCCGCGTCGCTGGAGCAGCTGATCCTGTTCCGCGCCTTGCAGGGCATCGGCGGCGGCGGCTTGATGTCGCTCGCGCAGGCGGCCATCGCCGACGTGGTGGCGCCGCGCCAGCGCGGGCGCTACCAGGGCTACCTCGCCACGGTGTGGGCGGTGGCGTCGATCGCTGGCCCGCTGGTGGGCGGCTGGACCTCGGACCACCTCTCGTGGCGCTGGCTGTTCTGGATCAACGTGCCGCTCGGCGTGCTGGCGATGTTCATGTGCCACCGCGGCCTGAGCCAACTGCAGGCGCGCGGCGGCGCGGCGCGCGTGGACTGGGGCGGCGCGCTGCTGCTCACGGTGTCGATCGTGGCCTTCCTGCTGGCGATGAGCTGGGGCGGCGACGTCTACGACTGGGTGTCGCCGCAGATCGCCGGGCTGGCGCTGCTGGCGGTGGCCGCGCTGGCCGGGCTGGTCTGGCAGGAGCGCCGCGCGGCGGACCCGATGCTGCCGCCGCGCCTGTTCGGCAACCGCGCCTACGTGCTGGGCGTGGCCGCGTCGGCGATGGCGGCGCTCAACATCTTCCTGTGCATCTTCGCGCTGCCGCTGCATTTCCAGCTGGTGCGCGGCGCCGGCGCGGCGCAGTCGGGCCTGCTGGTGGTGCCGTTCCTGCTGTCCACGGTGGCCGGCAACTTCGTGGTGGCCGGGCTGGCGCCGCGGCTGGGGCGCATGCGCGGCATCCTGACCGGCGGCTTCATCGCCGCCGCGCTGGGCCTGCTGGGGCTGGTGGCGGTCTCGCCCGGCACGCCGGTGGCGCTGGAGCTGCTGGCCATGACGGTGGCCGGCGTGGGCCTGGGCATGACGATGGTCGGCACGCTGATGAGCGTGCAGAACGTGCTCGAGCGCCGCGACACCGGCGCCGGCACCGGCGCGCTGCTGGTGCTGCGCTCGCTGGGCAGCGCCTTCGGCGGCGCGCTGGCGGGCACGCTGCTGACGCTGGCCTTCCACAACGCGCTGCATGCCTCGGGCGTGACGCAGGCGCTGGACCTGGGCGCGCTGCGCCACGGCAGCGAGACGCTGGCGCGGCTCTCGCCGGCGGTGCGCGACACGCTCACCGGCGGCGTGGAGACCGGCTTCCGGCTGATCTTCGCCGGCGGCGCGCTGGCCGCGCTGCTGGCGCTGGCGATCGTGCGGCGCATGCCGGACGCGGAGCTGCGCAGCAGCGTGACCGAGCACGGCGCCGCGCTGGCGATGGATTGAGGCGGTTCGGCGCATCGTTGCCCGCGGGTCGGCGTAAACTACGCTCACCCTGATCCCGGAGTGCCCTCCATGCGCCGTCTTCCCGCCCAGCGCCCGCGCGCGCTGCGTTCGACCACCGTATCGACCGCCGCGCTGGCCGGCGCGCTGGCGCTCGCCGCGGCCGCCGCCATCATGACGCCGCGCCCGGCGCGCGCCGCCGACGCGCCCACGCCCGCGCCCGCGGCCCAGCCCGCGGGCGCCTGCCCGGCCGCGCTCAATTTCAAGTTTCCGCGCCTGCAGGACGAGGCGCCGCAGAACCTGTGCCAGTACGCCGGCAAGGTGGTGCTGGTGGTCAACACCGCCAGCTACTGCGGTTTCACCCCGCAGTACGAAGGGCTGGAGGCGCTCTACGCCAAGTATCGCGAGCGCGGCCTGGTGGTGCTGGGCTTCCCGTCCAACGACTTCTCGCAGGAGCCGGGCTCGTCCAAGGAGATCGCGGACTTCTGCTACAACACCTACGGCGTCAAGTTCCCCATGCTGGGCAAGTCGCACGTGCGCGGCAGCGAGGCCAATCCGATGTACGCGCTGCTGGCGAAGGCGTCCGGCACCACGCCGAAGTGGAATTTCTACAAGTACCTGATCGACCGCAACGGCGAGGTGGCGGGCAGCTTCAACAGCGCGACCAAGCCGGACGACAAGCAGTTCGTCGGCAAGATCGAGCAGTTGCTGAACGCCACGCGCTAGCCGGCCGCCCGTCGCCGGCGCGCCGGCGGCGGACGCCATACCCGATCCGGCGCCGGATTCGGCACCCGATTCCACCGTTCCTTGATCCGCGTCAAGCCGCCACCGCGCCGCCGTCGCTACTTTCGCCGCTTTGGGGAGAGACAAGAGCGATGGCCATCACGCTGTACGACGCCGGCGGACACACCTGCCTGATGTTTTCCGACCTGGTCGAGGAAGAGCACGGCGAGGTGGTGCAGACCAACCAGTTCCTGGTGGTGGACCACGGCCACGGCGCGCTGATCGACCCCGGCGGGCAGATGACCTACAGCGAGCTGTACCTCGCCATCGGCCGCTACTTCCCGCCCAAGCAGCTCGACTACGTGCTCGCCTCGCACGCCGACCCGGACATCGTCGCCTCGGTCGGGCGCTGGCTCTCCGCCTCCGACAGCCGCATCGCGATCTCGCGCGTGTGGGCGCGCTTCCTGCCGCATTTCTGCCAGGCCGGCCGCACCGAGGGGCGCATCATCTCCATTCCCGACGCCGGCATGCCGATCGCGCTCGGCCAGAGCACGCTGCTGGCGGTGCCGGCGCACTTCCTGCACTCGGAAGGCAACTTCCAGTTCTACGACCCGGTCAGCAAGATCCTGTTCTCGGGCGACCTCGGCGCGGCCCTGACCAGCGCGAGCGAGGCCAGCGAAACGGTGCGCGATTTCGATGCGCACACGCGCGCCATGCTGCCCTTCCACCAGCGCTACATGAGCGGCAACCGCGCGTGCCGGCTGTGGGCCAACATGGCGCGCGGGCTCGACATCGAGTGGATCGTGCCGCAGCACGGCCCGTCGTTCCGCGGCAAGGCGATGGTGACGCAGTTCATCGACTGGGTGGCCACGCTGGCGTGTGGGCTGGACCTGCTGAGCCAGGACGACTACCGGCTGCCGCCCATGCCCGCGGCGCGCGCCTGACGCCGGTCCGTCCGCGGGACCGGCGCCGGTCCGCCCCGCTCGCGTCCGGCCGCGCCATCGATTGCGCTCGATCGCACTCGGTCGCACTCAACCGTGTCCAGCCGCGCCGGCCGCGCCCGGCCGCGCCCGGTCCCGCTCAATCGCGCGCCAGCCCTTCGGCCACCAGTGCCTCGCGCACGCGGGGCCGCGCCGCCACGCGCGACAGGTAGGCCTGCAGCGCCGGATACGGGTTCAGCGGCATGCGCAGGATCGTGGCCCAGTTGACGATGGCGAAGCCGTACGCATCCGCCACGCCGAAGCGGTCGCCGGCCAGGTAGTCGCGCGTGGCGAGGTGGCGGTCGAGCTCGGCGAAGCGCAGCGCCACCTTGGCCTTGCACGCCTCGCGCGTGCTCTCGGCGGTTTCCTTGTGCCACAGCCACGGGCTGAACACCTTGTGCAGCTCGGTGGAGACCAGCGTGAGCCAGCCCACCGCCTCCAGCCGCGCCACCGTGCCGGCCGGCGGCAGCAGCGCGGCGGCGGGCGCGAGGTCGGCCACGTACTGCAGCAGCGAGGCGGCCTCGGTGTGGCGCGAGCCGTCGTCCAGTTGCAGCATCGGCACGTAGCCGCGCGGGCTGACCGCGTAGAAATCGGTGCTGCCGTTCTCGGCCTCGGCCAGCGTGTGCGTGGCGAGGTCCACCTTGGCCAGCGTGAACGGCAGGCCCGCTTCGCGCAGCGCGATATGGATGGCGAGCGAGCAGGCGCCGGGGGTGTAGTAGAGCTTCATCGGGATGATTCCTCTGGGAGGCTTCGGGGTTTGCCGCCACGGCTTGTGACGGGCGTGCGGGCAGTCTAGGATTGCGGATATGCAATCGCAATGCGCGCGGCTGCAAGCAATCAATGCGGATCTGCAATGCCCTACCAACTGACCTCCCCGGATCTCGACATCGTGCTGGCGCTGGTGCGCGGCGCGACCCTGGCCGAGGCCGGGCGGCGGCTCGGGCTCGACGCCTCCACCGTGTTCCGCGCCCTGCAGCGCATCGAGAAAGGCCTGGGCCGGCGCCTGTTCGAGCGCAGCCGCGCGGGCTACCTCGCCACCGAACTCGCGCAGCAGTTCGCCCAGCACGCCGAGCGCATCGAGGCCGAGCTGGAAGCGGCGCGCGCGCAGGCGTCGGTGAGCGCGGGCACGGTCACGGGGCTGGTGCGCATCACCACCACCGACACCGTGCTGCACGGCATGGTGCTGCCGGCGCTGGCGCCGCTCGGGCGCGCCCATCCCGGCCTGAGCTTCGAGCTGACCGCCACCAACGAACTCGCCAGCCTGACCCGGCGCGATGCCGACATCGCCGTGCGCGCCACGCGGCAGCCGCCCGACCACCTGATCGGCCGGCGGCTCGGCCCGCTGCGCGTGGCGGTGTTCGCCTCGCGCGAGCTGCTCGCCGCGGCGGGCGTGGCGCCGCCGCGCGCCGGCGGCAGCGTGGCGCCGGCGGCATTGGCCGCCCTGCCCTGGACCGCGCCCGACGAAGCCATGCCCGACCATCCTTCGGTGCGCTGGCGCCGCAGGCACCTGCCGCGCGTGTCGCCGCAGTACCGCGTCAACAGCATCGCCGGCGTGGTGGAGGTCATCGAAGGCGGACTCGGCATCGGCATCATCTCGCTGATGATCGGGCGCCGCAGCGGCCGGCTGGTGCAGCTCACCGGAGCGCTCGACGAATGCGACACCGACCTGTGGCTGCTGACCCATCCCGAGTCGCGCCACCTGCGCCGCATCGCCACCGTGGTCGCGCATCTCGCCGGGCACGTGCGGCTCGACGGGCAGGCGGATGAATAAGGCGGACGGATAAGCGTGCCGCCGCCAATGCGGATATGCTGCGCCGGTGAGCCGAAAGCGGGCAGCCAAAAGAAAGTCCGCCGGCCGTTCCGTCACCAAAGCCAAGCCAAGGAGAAACAACGATGAAACTGGTACGTGTGGGCAAGCCCGGCGCCGAGCGCCCGGGACTGATCGATGCCGAGGGCCGCGTGCGCGACCTGTCCGGCGTGATCGACGGCCTGGGGCCGCAGCAACTGTCGGCCGAGGCGCTGGCGAAGCTGGCCGCGCTCGACCCGGCCGCGCTGCCGGTGGTGCAGGGCGAGCGCTTCGGCGTGCCCTGGAGCGGCATCGGCAAGATCGTGGCGATCGGCCTGAACTACGCCGACCACGCCGCCGAGGCCGGCATGCCGCTGCCGGCCGAGCCCATCGTCTTCCTCAAGGCCAACAGCTCGCTCAACGGCCCCGACGACGCGGTGATGCTGCCGCGCGGCTCGGTGAAGACCGACTGGGAGGTGGAGCTGGGCGTGGTCATCGGCAAGCTCGCGCGCGACGTCTCGCGCGAGGAAGCGCTCTCGCACGTGGCCGGCTACTGCGTGGTCAACGACGTCTCCGAGCGCGAATTCCAGATCGAGCGCGGCGGCACCTGGGACAAGGGCAAGGGCTGCGACACCTTCTGCCCGGTCGGCCCGTGGCTGGTCACGCGCGACGAAGTGGCCGACCCGCAGGCGCTCGGCCTGTGGCTGGACGTGAACGGCGAGCGCGTGCAGAAGGGCAGCACCGCCACGATGGTGTTCGACGTGGCCACGCTGGTGAGCTACGTCAGCCGCTTCATGACGCTGCACCCGGGCGACCTGATCTGCACCGGCACGCCGCCGGGCGTGGGCATGGGCTTCAAGCCGCCGCGCTACCTCAAGGCCGGCGACCGCATGCGCCTGGGCATCGACGGCCTCGGCGAGCAGGCGCAGACGGTGGTGGCCTACGCCAAGGGGTGACGCCGCCGGCCGGTGCGTGCGAAGTGGCGGCGAAGGAAAGCGAAGGAAAAGCGAAGGGAAGGGCGGCCAGCGATCGGCCGCCTTTTTCTTTGCTGCCGCGCCTTGCTTTGGCGCATGGTTTTCTCCCCTCTCCCGCCCGGCGGGACAGGGGCCGGGGGAGAGGGCCGGCGCCCGCCGAAGCCACCGCGATCGCATCGCCCCGCACCCGCATGACGCCACGCGCGCAACGCAAACAAAGCACCTCCGCATCGAAGCTGTACCGCCGGCGACACCTCATGCCGGCAAGCCACGCGGCAGGCCATCCCCAGGAAAACCGCCGCGGGAAACGGCGGCTTGTGATCCCATCCCCCGCCGCGAGTTCCCCCTGTGATCCCCGCGCGCGCAAACCGTCCCCCGTTCGCAACACTTCCCGCGCGATTTCGCTACAAAGGGTTAAACCGTTTGCGCTCCCCGGCCAGCGTGAAATACTGTTTTCTATACGCCTCGAACACGAGCCCGCCATGTCAGAACACGCCCCCGAACTGATGGAGTCACTGCTCGCCGACTCCGATCCCGATTCCGCTTTTTCCCGCCCGCAATCAAGCCCATCTTCCGGCCCATCCTCCGGCTGCGCTTCCGGCCCTTCCGTCTTCTCCGCCCGCGTTGCCCGCTTCTGCGAACTGGCCGACACCGTCGACAGCCGCGACGAGCTCGAAGCCATCCGCCACAGCATCCACCAGCATCCGGAACTCGCCTTCGACGAAGTGCGCACCGCCGAGCTGGTCGCCAGCCAGCTCGAAGGCTGGGGCTACGAGGTGACGCGCCACGTCGGCGGCACCGGCGTGGTCGGCCGCCTGCGCCAGGGCGACAGCCCGCGCACCGTCGGCGTGCGCGCCGACATGGACGCGCTGCCGATCCACGAGCGCACCGGCCTGCCCTACGCCAGCCTCAACGCCGGCAAGATGCATGCGTGCGGGCACGACGGCCACACCACCGTGCTGCTGGGCGCCGCGCGCCAGCTCGCGCGCACGCGCAACTTCAACGGCACCGTGCACCTGATCTTCCAGCCCGCCGAGGAAATCGGCGCGGGCGGCGGCGCCGAGCGCATGCTGGCCGACGGCCTGTTCGAGCGCTTCCCGTGCGACGCGATCTTCGGCCTGCACAACCATCCCGGCGTGGAGACCGGCACCTTCATGTTCCGCAGCGGGCCGTTCATGGCCGCCTGCGATACGGTGGCCATCACCATCCGCGGCAAGGGCGGCCACGCCGCGCGCCCGCACCAGTCGATCGACCCGATCCTGGTCGCCGGCAGCCTGGTGATGGCGCTGCAGAGCGTGGTCTCGCGCAACGTCGACCCCAACGAGACCGCGGTAGTCACCATCGGCACGCTGCACGCCGGCCACGCGCCCAACGTGATCCCGGAAAGCGCCAAGCTCGAACTGAGCGTGCGCTCGTTCAACCCGGACGTGCGCCGCACGCTGGAAGCGCGCATCACGCGGCTGGTGACGTCGCACGTGGAAGGTTATGGCGCCACCGTGGAGATCGACTACATCCGCGGCTACCCGGTGCTGGTCAACAGCGAGCGCGAGACCGAGTTCGCCCGGCAGGTGGCCGAGGAACTGGTCGGCCCGGACAAGGTGGTGGGGCATTTCCCGCTGATCGCCGGCAGCGAGGACTTCGCCTACTTCCTGCAGCAGCGCCCGGGCTGCTTCGTGCGCATGGGCAACGGCACCGGCCAGCCGCTGCTGCATAACGCCGGCTACGACTTCAACGACGAGAACCTGACGATCGGCGCGGCGTACTGGACGCGGCTGGTGGAGCGGTATCTGGCGTGACCCGCGGGTGCCGCGCCGGAGTGCGGCGACGGCGCGGCGATGGAGTGACGATGACATGGCGGCGGCGCGGCGTCGGTGCCGGTCCGCGCCCGGCCGCGGCGCATGTCTTCGCGCCGGCATCGCGCGCGGATTCCCGTGAATTTCGCTATTAACGGCCGTACCTGCATCAGCAATGCCGGGCCTGCGGGCGTTTTGCCGGGAATGTCTGGCGGCGGGGTTCGCGGTCCGGGATTTTCGCTGTCGGTCCGGCTGTCGCCGGCCAGAGTTTGCCGGCCGTGCGCGCCGGCCAGGTACGCGGCAGGCCAAGCAGGCAGGCTCGGGCACGCAGTCCCGGGTACGCGGCGAGGCATCCCCGGCCGGTGCCGGAGCTACCTGAAGAAACCGCTCGGCGGCACGCCGAACTGCTTGCGGAACATCGTCGAGAAGGCGCTCGGGCTGTCGTAGCCGAGGTCGAGCGCCACGTCCACCACCTTGGCCCCCGCGGCCAGCCCCTCCAGCGCGGCCAGCAGCCGGGCCTGCTGGCGCCACTGCCCGAACGTCATGCCGGTCTCGCGCGCGAAGCGGCGCTGGATGGTCTTGGGGTCCATGCCGAGCCGCTCGCCCCACTGCGCCAGCGTGAGCGCCGTGTCGGGCGCGCCGACGATGGCCTCGCAGATCTGGCGCAGGCCGGCGTCGGCCGGGCGCGGCAGGTGCAGGGGCAGGGTGGGCACCAGCATCACTTCGTCCAGCAGCAGCCGCATCAGGCGCCCGTCGCGCGAATCGGCCTTGTAGGGAATCGGGATGTCGATGGCGGCGAGGATCAGCTCGCGCAGCAGCGGGCTGATGCCGAGCACGGTGCAGCGCGTGGGCAGGTCGGCAGCGGCGTCGGGGCGGATGTAGGCGGTGCGCATGCGCACGTGGCCGACCATGCGGATCCAGTGCACGGTGCCGCCTGGCATCCACATGCCGCGCGTGGGCGGCACGATCCACTGGCCCTCGGCGGTGGCGACCACCATCACGCCGTGCACGGCGTGGACCAGTTGCGCGTGCGGATGCTGGTGGGGCTTGGTGACGTGGCCGGGCAGGTAGTCGGCCGCCATCGCGGTGACGGGCATGGGGCCGCGATCGTAGCGCAGGTAGGCCGGCGCGGCGCTGTAGGTGTCGGCGCGGTCCTCGGCGTGGGCCGGGAGGTGTGGCGCGAGGTGGGGAGGGCAGTGTGACGGATCGAGGGGGTCGGGCGGCGCGAGCGGCATGCCGGGCATGCCGGACGGCGGCGTGGCCGGCGCGCCATCCGCATCATCCGCGCGCGCGCGGGCGGTGGCCGGGCGGCGGCGCTGGCCGGTCGTGGCGGTAATGGCAGTAGCGGTGGTAGCGGTGGTAGCGGCGGTCGTGGCTGCGGTAGCCGCGGCGGCTGCGGTGGCGGCTGCGGTGGCGGGACGGCGCGGCATGTCCTTTTCTCCAAGGTTCTGGCCCTATTCTCGCAGGACAGGCGCCATCGCGCCAATTAGCATGGCTGCCAGATTCCCAATCTTGTTGTCTCTCCAGCCCCCGACTCCATCATGAGCAGCCGCATCGACACCGCGCCAGGCGGCGCGACCGCCTCGCCGCAGGGCCAGGCGCAGCCTTCCCACAGTACGCAGTCCGCCGAGCGGACCGGTTTCCGCGTGCTGTCGGCGATCAGCTTTTCGCATTTCCTCAACGACATGATCCAGTCGCTGATCCTGGCCATCTATCCGATGCTCAAGGGCGGCTTCAACCTCAGCTTCACGCAGATCGGCCTGCTGACGCTGACGTACCAGATCACGGCGTCGCTGCTGCAGCCGGTGGTGGGCCTGTACACCGACAAGCATCCCAAGCCGAAGTCGCTGCCGATCGGCATGGGCTTCACGCTGTGCGGGCTGCTGCTGCTGTCGGTGGCGCCGACCTACGGCGTGCTGCTGGTGGCGGCCGCGCTGGTGGGCACGGGTTCCTCGATCTTCCATCCGGAGTCGTCGCGCGTGGCGCGCATGGCCTCGGGCGGCCAGCACGGACTGGCGCAGTCGATCTTCCAGGTCGGCGGCAACGCCGGCAGCGCGGCGGGCCCGCTGCTGGCCGCGGCGATCGTGCACCGGCAGAGCAGCCTGGCGTGGTTCTCGGTGGCGGCGCTGCTGGCCATCGCCGTGCTGTGGCAGATCGGCGGCTGGTACGGCCGCGAGCTGGCCCACACCGCGCGCAAGCGCAAGGCCGCCGCCGCCGTCTCGCCGCTGCCGCGCGGCACCGTGGTGCGCGCCATGATCGTGCTGATGCTGCTGGTGTTCTCCAAGTATTTCTACATGGCGAGCCTGAACACCTACTACACGTTCTACCTGATGGAGCGCTTCGGCCTGGACCGCCAGAGCTCGCAGATCTACCTGTTCGCCTTCCTGTTCGCGGTGGCGGCCGGCACCATCCTGGGCGGCCCGATCGGCGACCGCATCGGCCGCAAGCGCGTGATCTGGGCGTCGATCCTCGGCGTGGCGCCGTTCACGCTGATGCTGCCGCACGCCAACCTGTTCTGGACCGGCGTGCTGTCGTTCATCATCGGCTTCATCCTGGCCTCGGCATTCTCGGCCATCCTGGTGTTCGCGCAGGAGCTGATCCCGGGCAAGGTGGGCATGGTGTCGGGCCTGTTCTTCGGCTTCGCCTTCGGCATGGGCGGCATCGGCGCCGCGGTGCTGGGCACGCTGGCCGACGCGCACGGCATCGAGATGGTCTACCAGTTGTGCGCGTTCCTGCCGCTGCTGGGCCTGCTGGCGGTGTTCCTGCCCGACCTGGGCGGGCGCAGGAAGGCGGCCTGAAGCTGACCTGAAACGGGTTTGAAGCCGGCCCGGCGGTGGCCCGAAAGCGCGGCCCGGCGGCGGCCCGAAGCCCGCCTGAAACCGGACCGATCCGGTGGCCGGAGCCCGCCGGAAATCCGCTGGCCAGCTTCCACCGGCGCGGGTGCGGCGCACTCGCAAGTGGCGTGAGGCGCACCGCAATGGCGGCGGCGCATGCCGTGCGCACCACGGCGGTGCGCGCGGCCGGCCGCGCCGGCGCCCGCTGCTTTCAGGCGTGCCGCGCCGCGCGGGCGCGGCCGGGCTGCTGCTGGACGATCACGCCATACCAGCCCAGCCCGGCATAGGTCTCGTAGCCGGGCGTGCGCGCGAACGCCACCAGCGCGCCGTCGGGCGCCTCGTACCAGCCGGCGGGATTGCCCTGGTCCTGCAGCGCGAAGGTCTCGGCCAGCGCGCCGGCGCCGTCGGAGGCGGCGATCACGCGGTGCTGCGCGTCCACCAGCAGGCAGCGCGTGCGCTGCCAGTCCTCGGCCGACAGGCGCACGCCGCCGACCACGGCTTGCGCCTGCGGCGCCCAGTTGAAGAAGATCGCCAGCACGCCCTGCGGCGCGCCGTCCGCGCGGCCGCCGGCGCGGATCGCGGTGGCGTAGGTGGCCACGCTGGCGTTGTCGAGGAAGCGCGAGACGGTGATGTCGTGCGCGACGTAGTCGTCGCCGGAGCGGGTCGCCATGGCGCGCTGGAACCAGTCCACGCCGCGCACGACGCGCCCGGCCACGCCCGGGTAGTTGCGCGGGCGGCCGTTGGCGATGACGCGGCCCTGCGCGTCGATCACCCAGAGATCGAGATATACCGTGTAGCTGTTGAGGATGACGCCGAGGCGCTCGCTGGCGAAGGCGGCGGCCGCGCCGTCGCCGGGCCGGCTCGCGGCGGCCACGATGGCCGCGTCGGTGGCCCACCAGCGCACGTCGCAGGAGCGCTCGTAGAGGTTGCGGTCGATCACGTCGATCATGTTCAGCGCCAAGTCTGCCAGGCGCTGGCCCTGGTGGCCACGCATCTGGCGGATCATGGCGTCGCCCAGTTGCGTCAGCTCGGCGATCGAGCCGCCCAGCTCCGTGGTGAGCTCGCCGGTGATGCCGGAGATGCGTTCCGAGACGTGCTTGACCTGGTTGGCCACCACGCTGAAGCCCCGGCCGGCCTCGCCGGCGCGCGCGGCTTCGATGAGCGCGTTCAGCGCCAGGAACCGGGTTTCGCGGTTGATCTCGGCAATGCTGGAGATCTTGTTGTCCGCGATTGTGCCCACGTGATGGGACAGCTCGACGATGCGTTCCGCGCTTGCCATACGGTATCTCCCATTCAGATCACTGACCCGCCAGGCGCGAGGCGTGTGCTGTGAGGAGATGGCGGTATCCCGGCCGCACCGGTTGTCCTGTCCCGCGCCTGGTGAATCACCATAGGCGAGAAACGTGCCAGCCCGGACGCATGGCCCGGGCCGGTCCGGCGGAGAGGTTCAGCGCCCGGTCTTGTCCTGCGACACATCCATGATCATGCGCGTGAGCAGGTACAGGCGCGGCGTGACCGAGTTCAGGTCGACGTACTCGGCGTCGTTCGAGTGCGCGCCGAAGCCGCGCAGGCCGAAGCGCTCGATCACTGGCGCCTTGGTCGCCGCGGCGGCGAAGGCCGCGTCGGTGCCGCCGCCTTCGGCGGTGTCGTAGACCAGCAGCTTCTCGCCGATCTCGCCGTACACGCCCTGCGCGTGCGCGGCCAGCTTGCGCGCCGCGTCGGTGACTTCGAGCGGCGGGCGGCGGCGCTCGAACTTCACCTCGACGCGGGTATCGGGGATGAGCTGCTTCTTCACGCGCTCCTGCAGCGTGTGCTCCAGGCCGTCGTAGTCGGCCGTGCGCAGCACGCGTACGTCGGCCTGCGCGGTGGCGATGGCGGGAATCACGTTGCGGTTGGTGCCGGCCGACGAGATCGTCCAGTTGACCTTGAGGCCGGTGTCCGGGTTGGACAGGTCGCGCATCTGCAGGATCTGGTGCGAGAGCTCGTACAGCGCGTTGCGGCCCTGCTCGGGCGCGCTGCCCGCGTGCGAGGACTTGCCGTGCACGGTCAGCGAGATCGCGCCGATGCCGCTGGTGGCCAGCGACAGCCGGTCGCCGGTCACGCGCGTGGCCTCGCACGAGAACACCGCGTCCTGCTGGCTGCCCATCTTGGTCAACATCGCGCGCGCGCCCGGCGAGCTGATTTCCTCGTCGCCGTTGATCAGCACGGTGAGCGTGCCGTAGTCCTTGAAGCCCATCTTCTGCAGGATCGCCACGGTGTGCAGGATCACGGCCACGCCGTTCTTGTCGTCGGCGATGCCCAGGCCGTAGGCGCGGTCGCCGTCGACGCGGAACGGCTGCTGCGCCAGCATGCCGCGCAGGTAGACCGTGTCCATGTGGCCGATCAGCATGATGTTGCGTTTTCCGGTGCCCTTGAACTGGGCCATCACCATCTTGCCCACGTCCTTGGGCGTGTCTTCCATGCGGTAGACGTCGGCCGGCGCGATCAGTTGCGCCTCGCCGCCGAGCGCGGCCAGGCGGTCGCGGATCAGCGCGGCGATGCGGTCCAGGCCCTCGATGTCCTTGCTGCCCGACTCGATCGAGACCAGGTCCTTGAGGGTGGCGATCAGCGCCGGCTTTTCCTGCTGCGACAACTGGTAGGCCGGCTCGACCGGCGCGGCCTGGGCGGCTTGCGCGGCGCCGGCGCAGAGCAGGGCGGCGAGCATCAGCGAGGGGCGCAGCGAAGCACGGGCCGCCGGGCGGCGCAAGGACGCGCCGGAGCGCGGGCGGATGGACAGGGGCATGCAGATGGTCTCCGGAATGAGCGGGGTGAAAAGCGAAGAGGGTAACAGCGCGGGCCGCCGTATGGGTAGCGAACGCGGCAGCGGGCAGCAGGCGCGCCGTCGCGCGCGCCGGCGTGCGGGCAGACTCGCGGATGAACGGCTGTGCCGTTTGCAGGCTTCGTGCCCGGGCCGGTTGCGGCGACGGTCGGCGTGCCGCTGCCGCTGACACCGACACCGACACCGATGCCACCGGCACGGCACCCGGTCCGGCGTGCGGGGCCGGGGTGAAATCGCTTCCCAATCTGCTCCCAACCGGCCCCGAACAGGCCCCGAACAGGCCCCAAACCAGCCCCGAACAGACGCGAAACCGGCGCACGGAAGCGCCCCTGCAACAGGTCGACCCGGCGGAAATGAAACCCGCCCCGTTTTTGCGGCATCATGGCGGGCATGACGTCCGTTGCGCCTCCTTCCCATCCCAAGCCCGCGCCCGCCATCCGCGCCGCCTGCGGGCACTGTCTCGCGCTGGCCGCCGATCCGCGCCGGCGCGAGCCGCACGAGCGCCTGGCGCTCAAGCACACCGCGCCGCTGGTGAGCCAGAGCGCCGCCGGCGTGCCGTTCAGCATGCTGACCTTCACCTGCCGCGAATGCGGCACGACGTGGCGGCTGTACGACCGCGCCAACGAACTGTTCGTGTCGTGGGTGCCCGAATGCGCGCTGGAACCCGCGGAACCGGGCTCCGGCCCGCGCGGTGGCGCGCCGGCGATCGGCTAGAATCGGTCCTTCGTTTTCCATCCTTTCCGCGGTCCCGCCACCGCCGTGCCTGCCATGTCCGCCATGCCTGCCATGCCCGCTTTCCGCCGAATTTCCCTGCTGGCCGCCGCCGCGTCCGCCATCGCGGCGAGCCTGTCTGCCGGTCCCGCCACCGCCGCCACCGCCGATGCCTACCCCTCGCGCCCGATCCGCCTGATCGTGGCCTATCCCACCGGCGGCATCAGCGACGCCGTGGCGCGCGCGCTCGGCGAGCGCCTGTCGGCGCAGATGGGCGGCTCGGTGGTGGTGGAGAACAAGGCCGGCGCCGGCGGCAGCATCGGCATCGACGCCGTGGCCAAGGCCGCGCCGGACGGCTACACGCTGGGCTTCGCCTCGACCAGCCCGCTCACGCTCACCCCGCACGTCGGCCACGTCAACTACGACCCGCAGCGCGACATCGCGCCGGTGATGAGCGTGATGTACTCGCCGGTGCTGGTGGTCGCCACGCCGAGCTTCGCCGGCAAGTCGTTCCAGGACCTGCTGGCGCAGGCCAAGACCCGGCCCGGTTCGGTGCGCTGGGCCACCTCGGGCCTCGGCACGATCGGCCACGTCATGCTGGAGCAGGTCAAGTCCAAGGCCCATGCCGACCTGACACTGATTCCCTACAAGGGCGCCGGCCAGCAGATGAACGACGCGCTCGGCGGCCAGTTCGAGGTGATGAGCACCAACGCCAGCCCGATGCTGACCCAGCACATGGAGGCCGGCCGCCTGCGCGCGCTGGCGGTGGGCGCGCCCAGGCGCATCGCCTCGCTGGCGGGCGTGCCGACGCTGGCCGAACTCGGCTACCCCAAGGCCAACCTGACCTCGACCTTCGGCATCTTCGCGCCGGCGCGCACGCCGCCGGCCATCATCGCCCGGCTCAACGCCGAACTGAACAAGGCGCTGGCCGAGCCCGAGGTGCGCGAGCGCCTGCTCAAGGGCGGCGAAGTGCCCACCGGCGGCACCGCCGCGCAGTTCGCCGCGGCGATCCGCGCCGAGTACGACGACAACGCGCGCATCGTCAAGGAAGCTGGCATCAAGGCCGACTGAGCGGCCATCGCGGATCATCGGGCGGCCCCGCTGGCGCCGCCCCGGCTGCGGCTGCCGCGCTCCGGCCGGCCGGCGCCCGCGGGTGTATCGGCGGGTTCGGACGCGGGGATTGGCGCGGCGTCCGACGCAACGACCGATGCGGCAGCCAGCGCGTCAGCCGGCGCAACCGCCGGCATAACGAGGTCGAGCCGGCACCCGGTCGCATATACCGACGACAGCCGCACGCCGTTGCGCGGCTGCAGCGCCAGCTTGGCGCGCAGGCGCGACAGGTGGCTGTCCAGCGTGCGCGAGCCGCGCGGCATCGCGCACCGCCACACCGCCAGCTCGACGGCCCGGCGCAGCAGCAGTTGCCCGGCATGGCGGAACAGCAGCACCGCCAGCTCGAATTCCTTGGGCGACAGCCTGACCTGCCGGCCGCCGACGAAGGCGCGCCGCTCGTCCAGCACGAAGCGGTAGGGGCCGAGCTCGAGCCGGTCGCGCCGCGGCGCCGGCACGCGCCGCAGCAGCGCCTGCACGCGCGCCGCCAGCTCGGCGCCGCGCACCGGCGCGGGCACCACGGCATCGGCGCCGAGCGCGATGCATTCGGCGATGTGCGCCTCGCCGCCGCGCCCGCCCAGTACCATCACCGGCAGCGCCCCGCCCAGCGCGCGCCGTATCCACAGCAGCACGTCGCGCGCGGGGATGCCGGGAATCTCCCACGCCAGCAGCAGCAACGCGCAGGGCTCGCTGCGCAGCGCCTGCATCAGCGCGCGGCCTTCGCGGAAGCGCGCGGTGTCGTGCCCGCCCAGCGCGAGCATCTGCTCCAGCCGCAAGGCCCGGGCCGGGTCGTCCTCCAGTATCGCGATTCGCATGCGGCGTCTCCTGGCGCGGCAGGGGTGCCGCTTTGCCAATGATCGTGCGGCCGCCGCCGCGGCGGAATGCGAAAACTCTCATATGCCGGCCCGCCGTCCGGGCATGTAATGGCATGGAGCCCCCGCATCGCCGGGCATGCCGGGGCGCCGGCGCACCGGCCGCCGCGAGATCGATGCGCGAGATCCGGTGCGTGAAATCCGGCGCATGAGATCCGGTTTGCGAGATCGATGCGCGAGATCGATGCACGAGACCAACCAACGCGAGACCGGCCAGCTATGGGAATGAAGATCGCTTCACTGGAAGACCATCCCGCCGAGGCGGCCCTGATCCGCCGGATCCTGGGCGAGGCGGGGCACGACTGCATGACCTTCGGGCGCAGCCGCGAGATGCTGCTGCGCCTGCGCGAGGAGAACTTCGACCTGCTGCTGCTCGACTGGCACCTGCCCGACCTGTCCGGCAAGGAGGTGCTGACCTGGGTGCGGGCCAACCTCGACCGCCGCGTGCCGGTGATGTTCGTGACCGGCCGCAGCGCCGAGGAAGACATCGTCGACGGCCTCGCCACCGGCGCCGACGACTACATGCTCAAGCCGGTGCGGCGCGGCGAGCTGCTGGCGCGCACCGCGTCCCTGCTGCGGCGCGCCTACCCGGAGCCCGGCAGCGGCTGCGCGCGCGTGGCGCTGGCCGGCTACGTGTTCGATTGCGCCGCGCGCACGGTGGTGCGCGGCGCCACACCGCTGCGGCTCACGCCGAAGGAGTTCGACCTCGCCGTGCTGCTGTTCCGCAACGAGGGCCGCATCGTGTCGCGCGACCATATCGTGGCGGCGGTGTGGGGGCGCGAGATCTCGCCGCTGTCGCGCACCATCGACACGCACATGTCGCGCGTGCGCAGCAAGCTGGGGCTGGCGCCCGAGCACGGGCTGCGGCTGCTGCCGGTCTACACGCACGGCTACCGGCTCGAACTGGTACCGGCCACGGCGTGGGGTCGCGCGAGAGCGGGGGATAGTGGGTGAGGGAGGGAGAGGAGGGCGAGCGAAACGCCGGGACGGCGGCCCGCACGAGTGGATACGGATGCGCGGCGGGTCCGCGCGCACGGCTTGCCGGGCCACCGCCGCCACTGTCATGCCCACCGCCGATGCCGCCGATGCCCGTCAAAAGCAAGAAAGCCCCCGAAGGGGCTTTCTTGTCGGCTGGAACCTGAAGTGTCCCCGCGCGGGGCGGGGACTTGCCCGTGAAGGCAATCAGGCCAGGAACGATCAGAAAATGTGGCGGATGCCCAGGGCTGCGCCGGTCTGGTTGTTCCTGCCCGGCAGTTCGGTCTGCGTGCCGCCGGTCAGCTTGTTGTAGTCCACGGTGCCGTAGACCTGGGTGCGCTTGGACAGCGAGTACTCGGCCAGCAGCACGCCGGTGTAGCGGTTGCCTGCGTTGTTCGCCACGCCGTTCGCGTCCTTGACGTGGTCGCCGTAGAACACGCCGGTCAGCGCCAGGGCCGGGGTCAGCTGATAGGTCAGACCCAGGTAGCCGATCATGTCCTTGCGCGGGTTGGCCGTGAAGTTGCCGGCCGGCACCGCGTTGGCGCTGCCTGCGGCCAGCGCGTCGCCGTTCAGGCTGGCGTCGACCGAGCCGGTGCGGTCCTTGCCACCGACGTAGCCGAGGAACACCTTGGCCGGGCCGATGCTGTACTTGCCGGACGCGCCCCACATCTGCTGCTTGTTGCCGTTGGCGTCACGGGTTTCCTGGAACACGGCGCCGACGCCGAACGGACCGAACGTGTACGCGGCGCGGGTACCCCAGTACTGCGACGAGGTGAAGCTGCCCGCCTTCTCGCCGAAGCCGTAGCTGGCGCCGACGTTCAGGCCGCCGAACTTGCCGTCGTAGCTGACCACGTTGTTGTTGCGGAAGTTGGTCAGGAAGAACGGCCAGGCGTTGCCGGTGTAGTTGCCGATGGTCAGCGGATCGTAGTCGCCGAAGAAGTTGAAGCCTTCGGTGTACTGGCGGCCCAGCTTGATGGTACCGAAATCACCCGACAGGCCCACGTAGGCCTGGCGACCGAACAGGCTGTTGTTCTGGTTGGCGCGGCCGGTATCGGGATCGAAGCCGTTTTCCAGCTGGAAGATCGCCTTCAGGTTGTTACCCAGGGCTTCGGCGCCCTTGATGCCCCAGCGGCTGTTGGTGATGGCACCGTTGGTCAGCTGGAACTGGTTGTCGTTGGCACCGTTCGAGTTGCTGGTGTAACGGATGCTCTGGTCGACGATACCGTACAGGGTAACGGACGACTGAGCGTAGGCGCTGCCGGCCAGCAGCGTGCCAATTGCGAGGGTCAGGGCTGATTTCTTCATAGTGCTCCTTTTCTGTTCTGTCGTGTCCGCTGCCGGATCACGGTGGCGGACGGGTTTACGTTTCGTGTAAACGCCGCGAAAATTTAACAAAACGGAAAAGATTAGGACACTAATGGACGTTGTTGGCCGCCTCTAAGCGGGCAAATGGTGCAAAAACCGTTGTGATGCCGCGACAAAACGACAAAATGGTGCAGCGCGAAATGACAGTGGTGCAGCTTGCTTACCCCGCCGTGGGAGGGCTTCCAGCCTGGTTTTCCGGGGCTAGGGTTGGCTGAGGAACCGGGTCGGCCGAGACGGCGCGCGAGGCCGGCAGCGAAGCGCGGCGAGGCCGGCGCCTGGCGAGCCGCTGTGACGCCGCATCGGGCGGCTTGCCGGCGCGCCCGGCCAACACGCCAGGCCGACGCGCCTAACACGCGCCCGATCACGCACCCAGTCAACGCACCCGGTCAGGCCCAGTCAGGCGCGCTCAACGAACCCGCTCAACGAACCTGGGATGCGGGGCATCAGCCCTGCGGGATCTCGATCTTGACCTCGAGCACCTCCAGGTTGTCCTGGCGCTCGAGGCTCACGCGCAGGTCCTGGTCGCTGATTTTCACGTATTTCGAAATGACCGCGACCAGTTCGCGCTGCAGGGCGGGCAGGTAGTCGGCCGGCGCCGAATGGCCGGTGCGTTCGTGGGCGAGAATGATCTGGAGCCGCTCCTTGGCAACGGAGGCGGATTTCTTTTTCTCGCCGAGCAGGAAGGACAGGATCGACATGGTGGCAGGCCCTCCTTACTTGTTGCCGAAGATGCGGGAGAGCAGCCCCGGCTTCTGGTAGTCGGTGAAGCGCATCGGCTTGTCCTTGCCCAGGAAGCGGTCGACCACGTCGCCGTAGGCGTCGGCCACGTCGCTGCCTTCCAGGTGGATGGCCGGCGTGCCCTGGTTGGAGGCGTGCAGCACCGCCTCCGACTCCGGCACCACGCCGATGAGCTTGATGCGCAGGATTTCCTGGATGTCGGTCAGCGACAGCATCTCGCCGCCGTGCACGCGCTTGGGGTTGTAGCGCGTGATCAGCAGGTGTTCCTTGATCGGCTCGCCGCCTTCGCTGGCGCGCTTGGTCTTGGACGCCAGGATGCCCAGGATGCGGTCCGAGTCGCGCACCGAGGACACTTCCGGGTTGGTCACGACCAGCGCCTCGTCGGCGAAATACATGGCCAGCAGCGCGCCCGACTCGATGCCCGCGGGCGAGTCGCACACGATGTACTCGAAGCCCATCTCGACCAGGCCGTTGATGACCTTCTCCACGCCTTCCTTGGTCAGCGCGTCCTTGTCGCGCGTCTGCGAGGCCGGCAGGATGAACAGGTTCTCGCACTTCTTGTCCTTGATCAGGGCCTGGTTCAGGTTGGCCTCGCCCTGCACCACGTTGACCAGGTCGTACACCACGCGGCGCTCGCAGCCCATGATCAG
>Ga0255338_1000952_pt1 | contig 65910 bp, 54 predicted proteins | sample MeOH1_35cm_T4_19_FD_203715 | JGI IMG/M metagenome (GOLD analysis project Ga0255338, IMG submission 203715) | Sandy soil microbial communities from University of British Columbia, Vancouver, Canada - MeOH1_35cm_T4_195 | ecosystem: Engineered > Artificial ecosystem > Sand microcosm > Unclassified ... | reverse complement strand
CGCTGCAAAACTGCTCAGCCCGACCACCCATCAACCCCGCAACCCTTGTCGCTGCTGCGTTTGCAGCGCGGTTTGTGTTGCGAGGGGGCGAATATTAAGGGAGCCAGCGCAGGCTGGCAAGGGGTTTGTCATCAAAACTTCAGATTTTTCTGGAAATGACGATCACGGCACCTCCTCGGCGCGATGTCGGCCCCCTATATATAGAATCATCAGTCCGGGACCGGTTCCCGCCCTCCCATCTCCTGAGGACAATCACCCATGACAATCGAAGCAACCTGGCTGGCCGCCTCGGGCGCGAGCGCCTGCGACCTGCGCAATGAGACCGCCACGTGGCGCGCGGACCTCGATGCCCCCGCAGGCGACCCGTCGCTGCCGAACCCCCACGATCTGCTCGACTCCGCGCTGGCAGCATGCACCACGCTCACGCTCCAGGTCTACGCCAAGCGCAAGGGCTATGACCTGCGCGAGGTACACGTCTCGGTCCGGCACGAGGAGGCACCAGGCACCTACAAGATGATCCGCACCGTCAGAATCGATGGCGAGCTGCCGCCGAACGTGCGCGAAGATCTGCTACGCGTGGCCAACAAGTGCCCGGTGCACAAATCGCTGTCCGCCCAGATTTCGATCGAGACCACGCTCACCGCCTGAAGGCGACGTCGTATTCATTGACCCGGCAAATGATAATGGTTATCATTTGAGTTCTCGGGTTTCTGACACGACCTGAGTCAGCAAATGGGTTACCGGACACGTTTCGTGTCCGGCCTTTTTTGCTGGCGGCTCCAGCGGCCGCTCCCCCCGTCATCATCCTGACCCAACCGTCGCGCAACGTTGTCCTACAGCGCGATCCACATCCCGCGATCCCCTCATACGTAGGGCCATCTGGTCTCATTGGTTCGCTCGCCAACCAAGCCTGTGTTGTAACGCGCTCCGGACGCCACTTGGGCGCTTTCTTAGCCATGTACCGCGGCTTAACATGAAGCCAAAACAAGACATGGCAGCAAGCAGCAGGGAAGCATTGGAGCGGGGACATCTTGGCGAACTACATCGAAGAGTATTGCGCGCGCATCCGGCGTGGCGGCGCGCGAGCCATTGCGGACAAACCCGTGATGGTGGATCAGGACGGGACGTACACCATGGCTTACGTGCCGTTCGAGCATCGGAACGCCGGTGCGCGCCTGGTGCTGGTGAGCACCACGCCGGGCCACACCCACGTGCGGCTCGCCGCGTCGGTCACGGAGGAACTGCTGCTCGCGCATACGCCCGGGCGGAGCATCCAGCGCGAGAACAAACGGCGCGTGGAACTGGGCGGCCGGCTCGTACGGCCCAACCTGATCCGCATGCTCGACCACTTCCGCGTGCCCGAGCTGATCGGGCAACCGCACGCGGCCGCCTTGTGGAACGATGGCTTCGACGCCATCCAGCCGCTTGCGCTCCTGCCCCATGCCACCACGCGGCGCGGGCTCGCGTTCGACGGCCCGCTCGACGAACTGCTCGATGTGCCCATGCTCCGCACCGTCTTCGAGTCGCTCTTCCTCGCGCGGCTCGGGCAGTGCCATCGACGCGCGCTCTATATTGGTCTCGGGCGTACGGCGTGGGCGGGACTGCGGCATGCCGCCGGGCTGGGTCTGATCGATCGGAGCCAGATGCTGGGCATGATGCCGGTGCCCGCGCGCGCCGGCAGCATGGTCCGGTATTTCCTGCGCGAGATTTCCGCCCACGATCTGTCACCTAACGACCCCGTGCGCCACCGCATCGCGTGGCTGGACGCCGCGCACGCGGAGATGGAAGCCGGCGTGCGGCGCGTGCGGGCCGCGACGGGGCCGGCCAATCATCCGGATCGGCTCATCGCCTGACAGAGGAAGGTCGTGTGACGCTGGCCCCACCTAAGTAGGGATTAGCGTCGCCCTGAGGTGCCGATAACACTTCTTGAGGATTCTGACCTCCTCGCATTCCCGATTTGCGGCCCCCCATGTTGGTGGAGGGCCGCTATTTTTTTGGGATAACCCGTAGCCTATGGGTGACAAAAAATGTGACGCGAACATGATCTGGATCTAGTGCGGCCCAATTGGGGAAATTTCACACAGCGATTGCGGAAACTTCCCACAAACGGAGCGGCGCTATCTCCATATACTGCCCAGTCAGTGATGACCCCTGGCCCGCCCGCGTGGCGCGGCCGCAAGGCAGTAACGCATGACAACCATCCTGATCGTTGACGATCACCCCGCGCTGCGGCTTGCCATGTGCGCCCGTCTCTCGCAGCTGCTGGGCGTGAATGTGCTGCTCGAAGCCGACAACGGCCAGAGCGCCATCGAGGCAGTGCGTCGACACAAACCCGACCTCGTTGTGCTGGATCTCGACATCCCCCGCATGAGCGGGCTAGATGCCACGCCGCGCATGCGCGCGCTCCACCCGGGCGTGCGCATCCTGATCCTGACCGCCCAGAACCCCACGCCGTTCGCCGCACGCGCCTACCAGGCCGGCGCGCAGGGCTTCATCAGCAAGACGCAGGACATGGACGCCATCGTCCGCTGCGTGGAAAGCGTGCTCGGCGGCTTTACCGTGTTCCCGAACGGCGCGAGCGCCAATCCCGCCACGGCCATCTCGTTCAGCGACTCCTCGCGCGAGTCCCGCATGGTCAGCGACGACGAAGGCCTGCGCAAGTTGTCGGACAAGGAAGTGGTCATCCTGCGCATGCTCGCGCGCGGTATGAGCAACAAGATCATCGGCAACGCGCTGTTCATCAGCAACAAGACCGTCAGCAGCTACAAGGCGCGCATCATGGCCAAGCTGCGCGCCGAATCCCTGGTCGATCTGGTCGACTTCGCCCGCCGTTGCCACCTGACGCCATGACTCGCGCCATGACCCACGCCGGGGCCCGCCGGGTTCTGCCCCGCGCCGAACGCGAGGCCATGGGCACGGCGGTGGCCAACGCGGCGCGGGACGACCCCGCGCTCTACCGGATGCTGCTCGCGCGGCTGATCGAGACCACCGAGGCAGACATGGCCAACCTGCAGCGGACGGTGGCAACGGGCGACTGGACCGGCGTGCAGCGCGCCGTGCACCGCACCAAGGGCAGCGCCGCGCTGGCCCGCTGCCCGACGCTCGTGGCGGCTGGCAAGTCGCTGGAGTCCGCCGCGCGCCAGGGCAAACGCGCCGTGATCGATGCGCTACTGCCGCGCTATGTCGCCATCGTGACCGAATTCAACGACGCGCTGATCGCCCTGCAAGCGGCCGCACCCGGCGCCCCCGCCCACGCCGGCAGCCCGGATCCGGGCGATGGCACGTCGCCGTCCAGCCACATTCAAGGAACTTGATGACCCTGTCCGCATCATGGCAGTGCACGCCGCCCGTGGCGCTGGCACACTGTGGGTCCATCCGGCCGCCCCCCTTCTTTTCGCGCCGGACCCCTTTTCTGGCGGGAGACATGTCGTGGGTGATTTGCAGGCCTTGCTGGACAGCCACGGGCTGTCCCTGGTGTTCCTGAGCGTGCTGGCCGAGCAGGCCGGCCTGCCGGTGCCGGCCTATCCGATGATGTTCGTGGCGGGTGCGCTGTCGATGCAGGAGTCTGGTCCGTCGATTGGCGCCGTGCTGTTCGCGGTGATCTCCGCCTGCCTGATCGCCGATACGGCGTGGTACTTCGCCGGCAAGCGGCTGGGCCAGCCGATGCTGCGCACGATCTGCCGCGTCTCCCTCTCCCCCGACACCTGCATCCGGCAGACCCAGTCGCTGTACCTGCGCGTGGGGCCCCGCTCGCTGGTCTTCGCCAAGCTGCTGCCCGGCGCCGGGGCGCTCTCCACGGCCATGGCCGGCATGACCTCCACGCCGTTCATGACCTTCCTGTTCTACGACGCCCTCGGCGCGCTGGTCTGGGCCGGCGGGGCCCTGCTGGCGGGCGTGGTGTTCAGTGATTTCGTCGATACGATCCTGGCCGCGTTCAGCACCTACGGCCATATCGCCGTGCTGGTCGCGGGCGGCGCGTTCGCGCTGTTCATTGCCTGGCGCTTCTGGCTGCGCTGGCGCCTGCTGCGCCGCACCGGCCGGATTCCGCGGATGACGGTGATGGAGCTGGAGTCGCGCCGCTCGGCGGGCGCGCCGCCACTGGTGGTGGACGTGCGCGCGCATGGCGTGGCCCCCATCGAGCGGATTCCCGGCGCGCTGGTCATGGAGCTGCACGCGCCGCTGGAAGCCCTGGGCGAACATTCGCCCGAACATGACATCGTGGTCTATTGCGCCTGCCCTCATGAGATGTCCGCCGCCGTACTGGCGGAGCGGCTGCGTGTGGCGGGATACCGCCGCACCTGGGCGCTGGCGGGCGGGTTCGACGAATGGAAGCGCCTGCAGGGCGCCTTGTCGACCCAGTCCGACGAGGCCAGCAACGACCCCACCAAGCAAGCCGCCGCGCACTAATCCACCCGCAGTCCCCCCGGATCAACCGCCGCTTCCTATACTTGGCCCAGGCCATTGTGCAGGGAGGGCGGCATGCCAGGCGAAGACCCGGGTTGGGACGATGAAGCCGCGCGCGTGGCGCACCGCCGGCGCATGCTCGAGATCCCCCGGCACAACGCCGGCCAGACCTACGCGCTCGCCCTCTCCGGCGGCGGCATCCGCAGCGCCACGTTCTGCCTCGGCGTCATGCAGGCGCTGGCCGAAGCGCCGAATCCTGCCCAGACTCCCGCCCGAACACCCCTCGACACCCCGCCCTCCCCCACCGTGGCCGGCACCCAATCGCTGCTGGCCCAGTTCGACTATCTCTCCACCGTCAGCGGCGGCGGCTACCTTGGCGCGTTCTTCGTCAGCCTGTTCGTGCCCGGCCGGCTGCGGCGCGGCACCGGCGCCGTGCAGGCCGCGCAGGACGCCTACCGGACGATGCAATACGAACCGCCGGGCCGCATCCACACCTCGGTCTCCTATGCCGAGACACCGGGCCGGGCCGCCGTGGCGTGGCTGCGCGAGAACGGCCGCTACCTCACCCCCACCGGCGCGGGCGACAACCTCTACGCCGCCGCCGTGGTGGTGCGCAACTGGCTGGCCATGCAATATGTGATTGGCAGCGCACTACTGGTGCTGCTGGCCGCGCTGGCGCTGGGCCTGCACCTGGCCACGGGCGCGTGGCACGGACTGGCCCGCAACGAGATGGACCTGCTCTACGCCGCACGCCAGGCGTTCTACAACGAACGGCTGGCCATCTGGTGGAGTCCCCTGCTGTGGCTGCCGGTGGCGTCGGCGCTGCTGTTCGCCGTGCCGCCCGGTATCGCGTTCTGGCTGGTCTACCCGCGTTCGGACGACCCGCGCCAGCCTGTACGGGTGCTGAACAACGCCGTGCTGCTCGCGGCGCTGATCGGCGCGGCCTTCCTGGCCACCGCATGGTGGTTCCAGCGCCTGCAGCCGTCGCCCCAACTGGCGTACGCCTGCTTCGCCATCGGCATCCTGGCCTGGCTGGGGGTGGCGGCTTGCCTGGTCATGGTGATGCCGGCCCCGCGCTCGGTGACCATGTTCCGCGTGCGCGCCACGCGGGCGCTGCGCACGGCGATGGGGGTCACCGGCGCGCTGGCCGCGCTGGGCCTTGCCGATACCGCCGCGCGCACCTGCTATCTCTATAGCTATCTGGCCGAGCACCCGTGGGGCGCGCTCGGCCCGGCCGGCTCGCTGGGCGTGCTGGTCTGGCTGGTCCGCTATGGCGCCAATCTGCTCGATAACGGCCACAAGGGCGCCGGCGATTCGTCCTGGCGCGCGATGCTGGGCCGCCTGCCCGTCTCGCTGCTGGCCGGGGCGCTGGCGGCGGTGCTGGCGCTGCTCGTCTTCGTGCTCTGGTCGTGGATCGTGCTCTGGGTGCGATGGGACGGCGGCGAGCCGGTCGACTGGCTCGTCTTCGGCAAGGCCTGGACCACGCCCGCACTGGCCGTGCTGACGGGGCTCGCGCTGGTCATGGCAATGGTGGTGGGGCGCTTCGCGGGCTTCCTGAACCTGTCCACGCTCCAGTCGTTCTATGCCTCCCGGCTCACGCGCGCGTACCTGGGCGCCTCCAACGGCAACCGCTTCACCGCCGCGGCGGACAGCCGGGAGACGCGCCAGCGCTTCAGCGTGGCCGAGCCCGCCCCGGACGACGCCCTGAGCCTCAACGACTATTACGATCCCCGCGTGCTGGCGCCGCTGCACCTGATCAACGTCACGCTGAACCTGACCGTCGATCCCGCCGAGCAGCTCGTGCAGCGCGACCGCAAGGGCAAGCCGCTCTGCGTCTCGCCGGGCCCCGCGCTGGCCCAGCCGGGCGCCCCGCAGCACCTGCCCGCCGACACCTACGTGCGATTCAGCGTCGATGGACGGCCTTGCTGCGCGATGTCGCAGGAACGCACCTTCCGCCGCCATCCCGGCGAGATGGCCCACGCGCGCACCGTGGGCGACTGGGTGGCGATCTCGGGCGCCGCCATCTCCACCGGCCTCGGCCGCGCCTCCACGCTGGGCACCTCGCTGCTGATGGGGTTCGCCAACCTGCGGCTCGGCGTCTGGTGGCCATCGCGGCTGGATAGCGGCGGCGCGCACGCCCCGATGCGCCGGCGCGGCACGGCAGGGCGCGCGCGGCCCACGCTCGGCGTGCTGACCGGGCTGTTCCGCACGCAGTACTACCTGGGGTGCGAACTCGCCGCGCGCTTCCACGGCACGCGCCGGGGCTGGCAGTACCTGTCCGATGGCGGCCATTTTGAGAACACCGCCGTCTATGAACTGCTGCGCCCGGAGCGGCGCGTGGCGCTGATCGTGCTGTGCGACTGCGGCTGCGACGCCGACTACCGCTTCAAGGATCTCGCCAACCTGATCCGGCTGGCCCGCATCGACTTCGGGCTCGAGATCGTCGTGGACACCGCCGCCGCGAGCGACCCGGTGCTCAAGACCGTGTTCGGCACCCTGGACGACTTTGCCGCCGATGCCAGCCCGGAAAGCCGGACGAAGGTCGGGCTGCTGCTCAATGCCTATGTGGCCGGCCAGGGTGGCGCGCCGGACGCCCCGCCGGTCACCCGCATCATCCTGCTCAAGCCGCGCCTCACGCCCACCGCGCCGGCCGATGTGCGCCAGTACGGCGCGGTCCATCGCGACTTCCCGCAGCAGGGCACCGCCGACCAGTTCTTCGACGAAGCGCAGTGGGAAAGCTACCGCGCGCTCGGGTTCGACATCGGCCGGCGCATTGCACAGGGGCCCATGGCGCAGCGGCTGTTCACCTAGCCCCCACGGTCAGCAGGGCTACTTGGCCGGCGCCAGCACGATTCGGCGCGCGTGACTACCATAGCCCCGTTTCCCTCTCCACATGGCGCGCCGGTCACCCCGGCCGCGTCCCGCATCCATGATTCCGTATTCCCTGCTCGACCTTTCACCGATCGTGGAAGGCAGCGATGCCGGCCAGGCCATGCGCAACACGCTGGACCTGGCGCAGCACGCCGAACGCCTTGGCTATCGCCGCTTCTGGCTGGCCGAACATCACAACATGCCCGGCATTGCCAGCGCCGCCACGTCCGTGCTGATCGGCTACGTGGCGAATGGCACGTCCACCATCCGCGTCGGCTCGGGCGGCGTGATGCTGCCGAACCACTCGCCGCTGGTGATTGCCGAGCAGTTCGGCACGCTGGCCGCGCTGTATCCGGGCCGCATCGACCTCGGGCTGGGCCGCGCGCCCGGCTCCGACCAGGCCACCGCGCGCGCGCTGCGCCGCCAGTTGAGCCACGACAGCGCCGACACCTTCCCGCAGGATGTAGAAGAACTGCAGGCCTATTTCGATGAGGTGCGCCCGGGCCAGCGCCTGCGCGCGGTGCCCGGCGCGGGCCTGAAGGTGCCGCTGTGGCTGCTCGGCTCGAGCCTGTTCAGCGCGCAGCTGTCCGCCGCGATGGGGCTGCCGTTCGCGTTCGCATCGCACTTTGCGCCCGGCTTCATGCGCCAGGCCGTGGACCTGTACCGGCGCACCTTCCGCCCGTCCGAACAGCTGGACCGCCCGCACGTGATGCTCGGCGTCAACGTATTCGCCGCCGATACCGGCGACGAGGCGCGCCGGCTGTTCTCGTCGCTCCAGCAGCAGTTCCTGGCGCTGGTGCGCGGCACGCCGGGCCAGCTCAAGCCGCCGGTGGACAACATGGACCCGCTCTGGGACGCCAGCGAGGCCGACCACATCCGCCGCTCGCTGGCGGTCTCGGTGGTGGGCGACCCCGCTGCCGTGCGCGAGGGCCTGCAACGTTTCGTGGACGACCTGCGCCCGGACGAACTGATGCTGACCGGCCAGATCTACGACCACGCGGCGCGGCTCAAGTCGTTCGAGATTGCCGCGAAGGCGGTGCGCGCCCTCTCGCTCTCGCCCGCGCAACTGGCCTGAACCGTCAGCGCCAGCGCCAGCGCCAGAAAGCAAAAACCGCGGCCCCGGCCGCGGTTTTTGTTTCAGTACGAGCCGGATCGATCAGGCCGTCGCCAGCCGGAACGCCGACACCGCGCGCATCATCGACTGCGCCTGCTCGGCCAGCGAATGGGCGGCGGCGGCCGCTTCCTCCACCAGTGCCGCGTTCTGCTGCGTCACCGAATCCATCTGCGTCACGGCCTGGCCCACCTGCTCGATGCCGGTGCTCTGCTCGGCGGAGGCCGCGCTGATCTCGCCCATGATGTCAGTCACGCGGCGCACCGCGCCCACCACCTCGTGCATGGTCTCGCCGGCCTTGGCCACCAGTACCGAGCCGTTGTCCACCTGCGCCACCGAGTTGTCGATCAGCGTCTTGATCTCCTTCGCGGCGTTGGCGCTGCGCTGGGCCAGGCTGCGCACCTCACCCGCCACCACGGCAAACCCCCGGCCCTGCTCGCCGGCCCGGGCCGCTTCCACGGCGGCGTTCAGCGCCAGGATATTGGTCTGGAAGGCGATGCCTTCGATCACGCCGATGATGTCGACGATCTGGCGCGAGGCGTTGTTGATCTCGCCCATCGTCGCCACCACCTCGCTGACCACGTCGCCGCCCCGGTTGGCGATATCCGAGGCGTTCACGGCCAGCGCGCTGGCCTGCCGCGCGTTGTCCGCGTTCTGGCGCACGATGCCGGTCAGCTCTTCCATGCTCGACGCGGTCTGCTCAAGTGCCGAAGCCTGCTCTTCGGTGCGCTGGGAGAGGTCGGTATTGCCCGCCGAGATCTGATCCGTGGCCGTGGCGATGGAGCCCGCCGCGCCGCGAATCTCGCCCAGCGTGCCCGCCAGGCGGGTCTGCATGCGCTGCATGGCGGCCAGCACGCTGTGCTCGTCGCCAGCGCGCACGACCACTGGCACGGTCAGGTCGCCGCCGGCGATGCGCGTGACCGCTTCCACCGCGTAGGCCGGCTCGCCGCCGAGGCTGCGTTTGACGGTGCGCATCAGCCAGAGCATCACCGCCGCGATCAGCGCGCCAATCAGCAGCGTGCTGACCAGGGCGTTGATCAGGTTGGCGCGGAACGCGTCTTCCACATCGACCAGGAACACGCCGGTGGCCACGAACCAGTCCCAGTCCGCCACGTGGCGGCCATAGGTAAGCTTGCGCTGCGGGTTCTCGGTGCCGGGCAGACGGCCACGGTAGGTCGAGAAGCCGGCCTCGGGGCCGGTGGTGCGGCGCGCGCCCTCCAGGATGGCGCGGTAGACGTAGACGCCATCCGGGTCCTTGAACTCGCCGACCATGTTGCCCTCGGTCTGCGGCAGGCCCGGGTTCAGGATCACCTGCGGCTTGGAATCGACGATGAACAGGTAGCCGTTCTGGCCGAAGCGCATCGCGCGCAGCGCGTCCTTGGCGGCGGTCTGGGCGTCTTCCTTCGACATCTGGCCCTTGGCGGCGCGCGCCGCGTACATCTTGACGATGCCTTCGCCGGTGGCGACCAGCGACTGCAGGCTCTCGCGCCGCTCGCCCATCATCACGGACCTGGCGTGGAAGGCGTTCCAGGTACCCAGCGCGAGCAGCAGCAGCCACATGACGGCAAGCGCCGCCCAGAGTTTGGTGTTCAGTGTGAGACGGTTCATGGTCGGGAGTCTGTTGGGAATTCCCTGGGATTAACGACGCCACATCCCCATTCCCTTAGCTTCCGTTAGCAACGGGTGGCCAATATGCGCGATGATCGGGAAAATTGCGCAGCACTGTCCACCTGGAGCCCCTGCCATGACCGCTCAGCCGTCCGCCTTCTCCTTCATCGATCCAGACCCGACCGAGGCCGATCCGCTGCAGGGCGAACTGGCGCTGCTGGACCACGCCGCCCTGCGCGGCCCGGTGGCGCAGCTGTGGGAGGCGCCGCTGTCGCTGGTGATTCCGCGCAGCTACCTGCGCCAGCCCGGCATCGAGGCCGCCCGCGCGGACTTTGCCGCCCGGGGCTGCCCGGTCTGGCTGCGCATGTCGGGCGGCGGGCTGGTGCCGCAGGGGCCGGGCATCCTGAACGTGAGCCTGGCCTACGCGGTGCCGAAGGGGGCGGCTACGTGGATGGAGCCCGTCTATATCCACCTGTGCGATGTGCTGGCGGACGGGCTGCGCCAGCTGGGCGTGGAGACGCACTGGCAGGCGGTGGAGGGGTCGTTCTGCGACGGGCGCTACAACCTGGCCTGGGGGCCGGGCGGGGGGATGAGCGTTCTCGCGCGCAAGATCGCCGGCACCGCGCAGTACTGGCGCCGCGCGCCGGCCGCCGCGCAGTCGGCCGATGGCCAGCGCCATCTGGTGCTGGCGCACGCCATCCTGCTGGTGAGCGCGGACCCGGTCGAGATCAATGCCCGCGCCAATGCGTTCGAGGACGCCATCGGAAGCGGCCGGCACTACGACCCGGCCAAGGTGGTCAGCGTGCGCGAGGCCGCCGGCATCGAGGATGATCCGCAGCTGGCCCCGCAACTGACCGTGCGCGTGGCCGAGGCGATCCGCGCCGCCATCGCGCGCACGCCGCCGCCCGGCATCTAGCGCGCGGTAAAGCGGATGTCGCCGTACCAGGCGCGCGCGTTGGCGCCGGTGTTGTCGGTATCGGTCATCAGGCCATAACCCAGCAGCTTGCCCGGCTTCTCGCGGAAGACTTTCTGGAAGTCCGCACTCACATTGCGGCGCAGCTTCTGCCATTTGCCGGCATCGGCCGCCCCGCCCACCACAATCATCTGCACCCGGTTGGTATGCGGATTGGCGATGACCGTGCCGACCGGGGCGCTGTTGGTCCAGATATACATCAGCGTGGCGTAGGGCAGCTTGTCGCCGACCGCGCCCGAGATGGCCATGCCGGCGCGCTCGCCAATCGACAGGTTGCTGCTTTCGCCGTCGAAGAAGAACACCAGCCGCGCGGGGGCGTCTTCGCGCTTGGCGTCGCGGTTGTCGGCATCCGGGATCGGGCCGGCCACCTTCCAGCGCCATTGCACGACCGGCGTGGCGGCGAGGTCGACATCGCCCGCGTGGATCAGGCCGGAGGCCGCGCCGGCGGCGTCGGCCTCGAGCACCGTCGTACCTTGGTCGGCCACCAGCGTGTAGCGCGTGAGGGTTTTGCCGCTGACCACGGGCTTGTTCTGCCAGCCCTCCGGCAGCGCGCCGCCGGGCCGGCTGGCCGAGAAGGCAACGCCGGGGCCGTCGGCACGGGCCGCCGTGGCGAAGGTCATGCCCGTGGACGCCACCATGGCGGCCAGCATCAGCAATATGGGACGAGTAAGACGAAGGACCGGGGCGCGCATCGTGACCGCCTTTTTGTTGTGGTAACGGGGGAAGAACGGGTGAAATTCAGACTATTCGCATGGACAAGCCAGTCCATTGTAGAAAGCGCCGCTGCCACGCACCGTGCGGCGTAAGCCGAAATCGGCTTCGGACGGACACTGACAGGATCGGGCGCACGCCCGCCATAAGTACCGCATTCACCACTTCACATACCTGCTTACAAAGTGGGCCACGGCCGGGCCGCAGGCCGGTGGTATCGTGCTGCCTCGCGCGGTGCGGGTCTGGCCGCGCGCTGTCGTCTCCGCTCCCCTGATTCCCGCATGCGTGCTGCTGTCGTTCGATCCTTGTTGTCCGCCGCCCTGTTCCTGGCCGCGCCCGTGTCCGGGTTTGCCGATTGGGCCTTCCCCGTGGCCGAGGCCCCGGAGCCGCCCGCCAGCGCCACGCCGGTGGCGTTCGCCAAGCCTGCCGCCAGGCTGCCGCCGCTGCGCTTCCTGCTGACGTTCGACGATGGCCCCGACGCCGGCCCGGACGGCAGCACGCCGCTGATCCTGCGCCAGCTGGCCGACAACCCGATCACGCCCGGCATCAAGGCCATCTTCTTCGTCCAGACGGCGCATCCGCGCCGGGGCGGCGGCCCGGCCGGGCGCGCCCAGATGCGCGAGACCTGCGCCGCCGGCCACCTGCTCGCCGTGCACAGCGGCCTGGTGGAGGGCCATGTCTCCCACACCAAGCTGGCGCCAACCGCGCTGGCGGCGTCGCTGCGCGCGGGCGAGGCGGACATCGCCGCCCAGTGCCGCCACGTGGCGCAACTGGTACGGCCGCCCAACTGGGCCTATAACGATGAGACGCGGGGCGTCTACCAGGGACTGGGCCTGGGCATGCTCATGGCCGACGCCAACGCGCGCGACGGCAAGATCTACGGCTGGCACATCAGCCTGCGGCGGCGCTCCCATATGGTGAGCGAGCTGGAGCAGGTGCGCGCGGCCATCGGCGCGCGGCGGCTCCAGCCGGTGAACGGCGTGGTGCCGGTGGTGGTGAGTTTTCATGACACCAACGACTACACGGCGTCGCACATGACCGAGTACCTCCAGATCCTCGTCGATGCCGCGCGCGAGAACGGCCTGCCGCTGGCCGATCCGCCGTTCTATACCGATGCGCGCGCCGCAGAACGCGCCGCTTTGGTGCGTGCCAGGGACGGCGACTACGCGCGGCAAAGCTGGCCCTGACCGGCGCCTGATCCGGCCGGGCCCGGTCGGCCATGCGGCACTGCACGAGGAATTCGTAGAAGTGCTACGCTAACGGCCCGTGGTGCCCTAACCGGAGAATCACCGTGCCCCGCAAGACCCCCATCGAACGCTATCGCAACATCGGCATCAGCGCGCATATCGACGCCGGCAAGACGACGACGACCGAGCGCATCCTGTTCTACACCGGCGTGAACCACAAGCTGGGCGAGGTGCACGACGGGGCCGCCACCATGGATTGGATGGAGCAGGAGCAGGAGCGCGGCATCACCATCACGTCGGCCGCCACCACGGCCTTCTGGAAGGGGATGGCCGGGAATTATCCCGAGCATCGCATCAACATCATCGACACCCCCGGCCACGTGGACTTCACCATCGAGGTGGAACGCTCCATGCGCGTGCTCGACGGCGCCTGCATGGTCTATGACGCCGTGGGCGGCGTGCAGCCGCAGTCGGAAACCGTCTGGCGCCAGGCCAACAAGTACAAGGTGCCGCGCATCGCGTTCGTCAACAAGATGGACCGCGTGGGCGCCGACTTCTTCCGCGTGCAATCCCAGATCGCCGACCGCCTGAAGGGCAACGCCGTGCTGATCCAGATTCCGGTTGGCGCCGAGGATCATTTCCAGGGCGTGGTCGATCTCGTGAAAATGCGAGCCATCGTCTGGGACGATGCGAGCCAGGGCGTGCGCTTCGAGTACACCGAGATCCCGGCCGCGCTGCAGGCCACCGCGCAGACATGGCGCGAGAAGATGGTCGAGGCCGCCGCCGAAGCCAGCGAGGACCTGCTGGAGCGCTACCTGAGCGGCGAGCCGCTGACCGAGGAAGAGATCAAGGCCGGGCTGCGCAAGCGCACCATCGCCGGTGAAATCGTACCGATGCTATGCGGCAGCGCGTTCAAGAACAAGGGCGTGCAGGCGATGCTGGACGCGGTGATCGACTACCTGCCGTCGCCGGCGGACGTGCCCGCCATCCTCGGCCACACCGAGGACGACAAGGAGGCCGAGCGCCACCCGAACGACGAGGAGCCGTTCTCTGCGCTCGCCTTCAAGATCATGACCGACCCGTTCGTCGGCCAGCTGATCTTCTTCCGCGTGTATTCGGGCGTGGTGAATTCGGGCGACACGGTCTACAACCCGGTCAAGTCCAAGCGCGAGCGGCTGGGGCGCATCCTGCAGATGCACGCCAACGTCCGCAACGAGATCAAGGAAGTGCGCGCCGGCGATATCGCCGCGGCCGTGGGCCTCAAGGAGGCCACCACGGGCGACACCCTGTGCGACCCCGACAAGGTCATCATCCTCGAACGCATGACCTTCCCGGAACCGGTGATCTCGCAGGCCGTGGAGCCGAAGACCAAGGCCGACCAGGAGAAGATGGGCATCGCCCTGAACCGGCTGGCCCAGGAAGACCCGTCGTTCCGCGTGGCAACCGACGAGGAGTCCGGCCAGACCATCATCTCGGGCATGGGCGAGCTGCACCTGGAAATCCTGGTGGACCGGATGAAGCGCGAGTTTGGCGTGGAAGCCTCGGTCGGCAAGCCGCAGGTGGCCTACCGCGAGACCATCAAGGGTGCGGCCAAGGACGTGGAAGGCAAGTTCATCAAGCAGTCGGGCGGGCGCGGCCAGTACGGCCACGTGGTGCTCAACCTCGAGCCGATGCCGCAGGGCGGCGGCTATGCCTTCGTCGACGCCATCAAGGGCGGCGTGGTGCCGCGCGAGTTCATCCCGGCGGTGGACAAGGGCATCAAGGAGACGCTGGAGGCTGGCGTGCTGGCCGGCTACCCGGTGGTGGACGTCAAGGCGACGCTGGTGTTCGGCTCGTACCACGATGTGGATTCGAACGAAAACGCGTTCCGCATGGCGGGCTCCATGGCGTTCAAGGAAGGCATGCGCCGCGCCAAGCCGGTGCTGCTGGAGCCGATGATGTCCGTGGAGGTGGAAACGCCCGAGGAATTCACCGGCAACGTGATGGGCGACCTCTCCTCGCGGCGCGGCATGGTGCACGGCATGGAAGACATCGCGGGCGGCGGCGGCAAGATCGTGCGCGCCGAGGTGCCGCTGGCGACGATGTTCGGCTACTCCACCTCGCTGCGCTCCCTCACCCAGGGCCGCGCCACCTTCACGATGGAGTTCAAGCACTACGCCGAAGCCCCGGCCAACGTGGCCGAGGCGGTGATCAGCTCGCGCAAGCACTGAGCACGGGTGTTCTCCCCTTCCCGGAGGGAGCGGGGAGAACACCATGCGCCACCCGTCATCGATTCATGGCATGATGCTCCGGCGGCCACACGCCGCCTCATCCACTGCTACGGGAGCGCACCATGATGGCATTCCTCGGTACTGTGCTGGTTGGACTTGTCGTGGGGCTCATCGCCCGCGCCATCAAACCTGGCGACGACAAGATGGGCTGGATCATGACCATCCTGCTTGGCGTGCTCGGCGCGCTGGCGGCCAGCTACATCGGCCGGTCGATGGGGTACTACCAGCCGGGCGAGGCCGCCGGATGGATTGCCTCGGTCATCGGTGCCATCGTGCTACTGGTGATATACGACCTGGTTCGCCGTAAGAACTGAACCCTCCTCCTTGCCGCAACGCTGCAGCGCAGTGGTGCTGCCCGGGGCGGCCATCGCCGCGACCTGCGGCGCCACCGAGCGCAGCACGCGTACGGCCAGCGCGCTCGTGAACGCGTAGCGCGCCGCGTACGGTTCGCGCACGTGGATCGTCACCGTGCCGAAATAGCGGTCTCCCAGCAGGAACACGAAGGTGGCCGACCGATTGACCGAGCGCGACGAAATCACCCGCCCGCCCGGGCCATAGGTCTGGAAGCGCTGGTCGCCCGTGCCGGTCTTGCCGCCAATCATCAGCGGCGCGCCGGGCTGCCCCGGCCGGCTGACCGGCGTGAAGGCCCCGCGGATCGACTTGGCCGTGCCGCTCTCCACCACATCGAACATCGAGCGCCGCACCAGCGCGGCAATCTCCGGCGCAATCAGCACCTTGCCCTGCCCCGGGCGCAGGGTGTACGTGGTGGCGTAGGGGGTGTCGGCGGCAAAAGCGAACGTACGGATCGTCGATGGCTGGGCATCCACGCCATTGCCGAGGATGATGCCGGCCAGCTCCGACAGCGCCGCCGGGCGGTCACCCGAAGCGCCAATGGCCGTGGCGTACGACGGCGTCAGCGAATCGAACGGATAGCCGAGCCGCTGCCAGCGCTTGGCCACCTTGTCGAACGCCTCTTTCTCCAGCAGCGTGCGGATGCGGGCGTCCTGCCCCAGCTTGCTGCGGGTCTTGAACAGCCACTTGTAGACGAATTGCCGCTCGTCCGCGCTGGCCTTGAGCACCTCGCTCAACGTGGCGTCGGGGTGGTCGCCCAGGTATTCCACCATCCACAGCTCCAGCGGATGGATGCGTGACAGGTAGCCCCTGTCGTTCAGGTCGAACTTGTCCTTGCCGTACTTTTCGTAAAGCTTGCGCAGATCCTCCTCGGATGGCTGCTTCTGCTTGGGCAGCCGCGCACGCACGGCGGCGGCGTAGGAGTCGAAGTCGGTGGCAGGCCGGGCACTCAGCAGCGTCACCGAGAGGCGCACGGCTCCCAGGTGCGGCGTCGGCTGCTTCACGCGGCCTAGCAGGATGTTCAGTCGCTCATCCGAGGTCTTGCCGCGATAGCGCTGCCAGAACGCCGTCATATAGGAACTGCCTTCCTCGTCGGCAAAACGCTCCAGGTACGGGCGGCGGCCCGGGTCGTTGCGGTCCTCCATCAGCGCGGTGGCTTCCGGGTGGGCCTGGTGGACTTCGTACTTCACGATGTCGCGCATCATCCGGATAAAGATGAGATTCACCGAATGCTGGAAGGCCATGCGCACCGTCATCTGGCGCTCGCCCTCCCATTTCTCGAAGTTCGTGAAGCTCTGCATGCCGCCGCCGGTGTAGAACGCCTCGCCGGCATTGCCCGAATACTTGCGCTCCATCGCGGCTTCGAGGATGGCCCCGCGTGACCGCTCGGCCGGCGTCCTGGCCTTGATCAGCGTGTCGATCACCCAGCGGGTCAGCGCGTCCTGGCGTGGCACCTGGATCGCGGCCAGCTCGGTCCGGCCCAGGTTGGCGTGGCGGTCGTAGATCTCGTTGATGACCTCCAGATAGGTGACCAGCGTGCGCAGCTTGGCGGTGGAGCCCAGGTTCAGCCGCGCCCCGGCGTTGATATCGAACGGCTGGTCGACGTTATCGGCCTGCACCCGCACCAGGCTGGCGTTGCCCACGCGCTCGAACAGCGTGAAACTGGCCACCAGCCGCGACGGATCGTCGCCCTCGCGCAGCAGGTTCTTGCCGTACAGGCCCATCTCGCGGGCATCGGCCTTGTTGCGGATGCGCAGCAGCGTGTCCGTGACCATGCGTTGCACTTCACGGTTGATGGTGCTGTCCACGGTCAGGTCGAGGCGATCCAGCGCGTAGCGGTTGTCCACGCCGAGCAGTTGCGACACATCGTTGCGCACCTGGTTGACCGCCTTGCGCGTCACCCAGGGCGCCGGATCGGGCCGCTGCGGCGGGGCTGCCTTGTCCAGCGACTGCGCCAGCGCCGCGTCGCGCAACTCCGGCGTGATGGTGTTGGCCGCCGCCAGCAGCCGCAGGTAGCTGCCGGTCAGTGCGTCCAGGTTGGTATCGTCGCGCCGCAGGTGATACGAGGGCCGGCGCTGCGAGACGATCAGCGCCAACGCGCGCTTGTATGCCTGGGCCTCGCGCGGGGTGGGGCGGCGCGGGTCCATGTTGCGGATCAGCGCGTTGACTTCGCCGAAGTCCTCGCCGTACCAGACGTACAGCCCGTCACCAATGCCGTTGACCTCGCCATGTCCCACGCGCGCGGAGAGCGGCACCGTGTTCAGGTAGTCGAGCACGATGTTTTCGCGGGCGCGCTGGGTATCGGGGCCGTTGACATAGGCGCGCAGCGAGGCCGAGGTCATCTGGCGGAACTTGTCCGGAATTGACTGGGTCCGCCCCTCGGGCGAATGGCGGAATTTCTCGATCTGGGTGGCCAGCGTGCTGCCGCCGGCGGAGTCGTGGTGACGGTCGGCCAGCTTCACGGCCTGGTCGAGCACCGCGCGCGAGAACCGGCGCCAGTCCACGGCCGGATTCATCATCGGATACTCGGGATTGAGCAGGTTCTGGTTCTCGACGTAGAGCAGCGACGCCACCAGCACCTTCGGCACCCCGTCGAAACTATCGTACTGGCGTTGGGGATAGCGTTCGAAGGCCAGCGTCAGCGCGTTGCAGTCGCGCACGATCAGGCCCGCCTGGTTCTTCTCGCGGTAGGGCGGGAAGATGCCCTCGTCCATCAGCCGCACCAGGTCGGGCGACATGCGCACCTGCGCGGTGGTGGCAAACCCGTGCCGCAGCAGGCGCTCGCCGAACTCGGGCAGGCGCTCGTAGCCCAGGCGCTCGTCGTACGGACCGGAATGGGGATAACGGATGCTGTCGCTCGCGCCGGGCTGGAGTTCGTAGGTCAACGACTTGCCCAGCCGGCTCATGTACCGGGCCTGCCATTGCGACGTGCGAACCTCGTGCGTGACGAGGGTCACAACCAAGTAGGCGCCGCCACATACGGCAACCGCCAAGCCAGCGAGAATCCAGCGACGACGTGACACGTTTCGGCATCCGGTTGCGCTTGCGCCCACCCGTTCCGGGGCGCCACCAGCTTATACATTGCAGGCTGCCGCGCCAGCATCTGACGGGCGGCGGCCTGTATTGATATTACTAGCAACCAGCGTGGAGTGGCATGCCGAAGTGGGCTGGCGCACGCTTTCAAACGCGGAATTTCTTGCGGCGCCGTGCCCGGCGCGCAACAACGGCACCGCGAGCCGCCCGCGCGTCACACGCGGGCGGTGCGGGCCTTGTACTTCTTGCGCTGAGCGGCTTATGCGGATGCCACCGGACGGCCGCCGAACGGATAGTTCGGATCGGTATAGCCATGCGTGGAAGCATGGCCGCGCGGCACGAGCCCATCGACCAGTGCCTCTTCCTGCGCCGAGATCGCGACGTTCACCGCGCCGAAGTAGTCCTCGAACTGCGCCAGCGTGCGCGGCCCGGCAATGACGCTGCTGATGATCGGGTTGGCCAGCACCCAGGCCGTGGCGAACTGGCCCGGCGTGAGGCCGCGCCCTTCGGCATGCGCCTTGAGCTGCTGGGCGATGACCAGCGACTCCTCGCGGAACTCGGTCTCCATCATGCGGCGGTCGGCCCGGCCGGCGCGGCTGTCCGCGTCCGGCTTCTGGCCCGGCAGATACTTGCCGGTCAGCACGCCGCGCGCGATCGGGCTGTAGGGCACCACGCCCAGGCCGAAATGCTCACAGGCGGGCAGGATCTCCACTTCCGGCATCCGGTTCAGCAGGTTGTAGTACGGCTGGCAGGCCACCGGGCGCGGCACGCCCAGGCGGTCGCACAGGCTGGCGATCTCGGCAATGCGCCAGCCACGGAAGTTCGACACGGCCCAGTAGCGGATCTTGCCGGCGCGGATCAGGTCGCCCATGGCGCGCACCGGCTCCTCGAGGTTGGCGCCGGTGAAGTCGCGGTGCAGGTAGAGGATGTCCACATAGTCGGTAGCCAGCCGGCGCAGGCTGTCTTCCACCTCGCGCAGGATCCACGTGCGCGAATAGTTCGACTGGTTCGGACCGCTGCCCATCGGGTTGCCGAGCTTGGTGGCGAGCACCCAGTCGTGGCGGTCGGCAATCAGCAGGCGGCCCACCATCTGCTCGGAGCCGCCCTTGCTGTAGACATCGGCGGTGTCGATGAAATTGACGCCGTGGTCACGGGCGCTGGCCACGATGCGGGCGGCCTCGGCCTCGTCGGTCTGGTCCGCGAACATCATGGTGCCCAGGCACAGGGTGGAAACGTTCAGGTTGCTGGCGCCGAGGCGGCGGTACTGCATGGTGAAATCTGGCATGGCGAATTCCCAGGGTAGTCGAGGCCGAAGCAAGGGGTCTGGCGGCGTCTGCGCGACCGCCAGCGCGCATTGTGCGCCGATGTGGCGCGGCTTGCAGGCGACGCGGCGCTTGCGGCGCTTACGGGTGGCTTCGGGCGCTCTCGGGCGGCTTCGCGGTCGAGTCAGGCTTCCACGGGGTGGAATCCGGGCAACGCCGGCACGCGCTCGGCCAGGAAGGCCAGCAGCGCCCGTGTGCGCGCCGGCTGGTGGCGGCGCGACGGATAAACCAGGTAGGCGTCCTGCGCCGGGCCCTGCCAGCCGGGCAGCACCGGGGTCAGCGCGCCGGTGTCGAGCAGGTCCTGCACGAGCCAGGCCGGCGTCAGGCCAAACCCGGCGCCCGCCAGGAAGCTCTCGCGCATGGCCAGCGAATTGTTGGCGCGATAGCGGCACGGCGCGTCCACTTGGGCGACGTTGCCGTGGGCATCGGTCAGCACGATCTCATCGCCGGCGGCGAGCCAGGTGAAACGGAGCAGGTCGAGGTCGGCAAGGTCGGCCGGCTGCCGCACCGGGGCATGGCGCGCGAGGTAGTCCGGGGCGGCCACAAGGCCGCGTGGCGACACCGCGATGCGCCGCGCCACCACATTGGGCGGCAGCGACGCACCGAGCCGCAACGCCACGTCCACGCCCGCCTCCACCAGATCGACAAAACGGTCGTCGAAGATCAGTTCGACATCCACCTCCGGATACCGGGCAAGGAAATCGAGGATCAGCGCATTGAGCCGCAGCACGCCAAAGCTGACCGGCGCGCTGAGGCGCACCTTGCCCACGGGACGATCGGTCCGGCCGCGCGCATCGGCGGCGGCTTCGGCATAGGCATCGAGCACGGTCAGCGCATGGGCGTAGAAGCGACGGCCGGCCTCGGTCGGCTGCAGGTGGGTGGTACTGCGCTCGAGCAGCCGCACGCCAAGGTCCGCCTCCAGCGCCGCCACGGTCTTGCTGATGGTCGGCTGGGTGCTGTCCAGCTCACGCGCCACGGCGGAGAGGCTGCCCAGCTCTACCGCGCGCGTAAAGACGCGCATCGCCTTGAGGGTGTCCATGTCATTCTTTAATGGAATGAGTGATAGGCGATTTTGCCGCGTTCCCGCGTAAAGCGGAATGGGCGACAGTCAGGCCGTTCCAACTTTGACGAGAATTTTCTGATGCCTGCCCACTCGCTGCTTCGCATGATTGCCCTGGCGGGCTGGATCGCCGCCGCCCCCGCCGTGGCCGCCCCGCAATGGGTGCCGACCTGGGTGGCCAGCCAGCAGCCGGTCTGGCGACCCGACGAACTGCCTTTGCCTACCGGCCTGCCAGCCCGGCTCGAAGACCGCACGGTGCGGCAGGTCGCTCGCGTCAGCATCGGCGGAAGTCGGCTGCGCGTGGTGCTGTCCAACCAGTACGGCCGGGTGCCGCTCACAGTGGAGGCCGTCCGGCTCGCCCGCCATGCCGGCGGCGGCAGGATCGACCGCGCCTCCAACCACGCGGTGACCTTCGCCGGGCAACCCGCCGTCAGCATCCCGCCCGGCGCCACGGCGACCAGTGATCCGGTACCGCTGTCGTCACCGTTGCCGGCTCTGGCCGAGGTAGCGGTCAGCCTCCACCTGCCCGGACCGATGCGGATCGACACCTTTCACTGGGATGGCCGGCAGACGGCCTATATCGCCGATGGCCACCACGTTGCGGACACCGCCCTGCCCCGGGCCGAGCCTTTCCAGGCAAGGCTGCTACTGTCCGCCATCGAGGTGGAAGCCCGCCAGCCGGCGCCGGTGGTTGTGGCACTCGGCGATTCGATCACCGAAGGCAATGGCGCCACGCCCGACGCCAACCGGCGCTGGCCCGATGTGCTCGCCGCCCGGCTGGCCGGGGACGGCATCGCGGTGCTCAATGCGGGCATCTCGGGCGGGCAACTGCTGCGCGCCGGCATGGGCGAGGCGGGCCGGGCGCGCTTCGAGCGCGACGTGCTCGATGTGCCCGGCGTGCAGGCGGTGATCGTGGCGCTGGGCATCAACGACATCGGCTGGCCCGGCTCGACCTTCCTGCCGACGACCCGCCTGCCCGCCGCCGCCGACCTGATCGCCGGCTACCAGTCCCTGATCGACCGTGCGCACCGGCGCGGGGTGCGCGTGATCGGCGCGACAATCACGCCGTTCGCGGGCGCGCTGGCCGTGGAGGGATCGCCGATCCACGGCTACGCCAGCCCGCAGAAGGATGCGCTGCGCCAGCAGGTGAACTACTGGGTCCGCACCAGCGGCGCCTTCGATGCCGTGGCGGACTTCGACACCGCCCTGCGCGACCCCGCCCACCCGGACGCCCTGCACCCCGCCTTCGACAGCGGCGACCACCTCCACCCGGGCGACCGCGGCTACGCGGCGATGGCCGGTGCCATCGACCCCGCCACGCTGCTACCCGCGCGCCAGCCATGAAAAAAGCCGGCAAGGTTGCCCTTGCCGGCTCTTCAGGTGATGCCTGCCCGCGCTCAGTCTTCGAGCTTCGGCAGCGCCGCGCTGGTCTTGGTCGACAGCAGGCCGCTCTTCGCGTACGTCTGGAGCTTCTCGCGGGTGTCCACGATGTCCAGCGTGCGCATGGTCAGCTGGCCGATGCGGTCCAGCGGCGTGAACATCGATTCGCCCTTTTCCATCGTCAGCCGTTCCGGCTTGTAGGTCAGGTTCGGCGACGTGGTGTTCAGGATCGAGTAATCGTTGCCACGGCGCAGTTCGATGGTCACCTCGCCGGTCACGGCGCCCGCCACCCAGCGCTGGGCGGTTTCGCGCAGCATGATGGCCTGCGGGTCGAACCAGCGGCCCTGGTACAGCAGGCGGCCCAGGCGGCGGCCGTTGTCGCGGTACTGCTCGATGGTGTCTTCGTTGTGGATGCCGGTGATCAGGCGCTCGTAGGCGATGAACAGCAGCGCGAGGCCCGGGGCTTCGTAGATGCCGCGGCTCTTGGCCTCGATGATCCGGTTCTCGATCTGGTCGCTCATGCCCAGGCCGTGGCGGCCGCCGATGGCATTGGCTTCCATGAACAGGTCCACGCTGTTGGCAAAGGTCTTGCCGTTCAGCGCCACGGGCTGGCCTTCCTCGAAGCGCACGGTCACTTCCTCGCGCTTCACTTCCACTTCATCGCGCCAGAACTGCACGCCCATGATCGGCTGGACGATGCGGATGCCCGAGTCCAGGTGCTCGAGATCCTTGGCCTCGTGCGTGGCGCCAAGCATGTTCGAGTCCGTCGAATACGCCTTTTCGGCCGACATCTTGTAGTCATGGCCGCTCTGGCGCATGAACTCGGACATTTCGGCCCGGCCGCCCAGTTCGTCGATGAACTGCTGGTCCAGCCACGGCTTGTAGATCTGCAGGCCCGGGTTGGTCAGCAGGCCGTAGCGGTAGAAACGCTCGATGTCGTTGCCCTTGAACGTGCTGCCATCGCCCCAGATATTGACGCCATCGTCCTTCATCGCGGCCACCAGCATCGTGCCGGTCACGGCACGGCCGATCGGCGTGGTGTTGAAGTACGTCACGCCGGCCGTGGAAATGTGGAATGCACCGCACTGCAGCGCGGCGATGCCTTCGGACACCAGTTGCGCGCGGCAATCCACCAGACGGGCTTCCTCGGCGCCATACGCCTTGGCGCGGCGGGGAATATCGTCGTAGTCCGGCTCGTCGGGCTGACCCAGGTTGGCCGTGTAGGCGTAGGGAATGGCGCCCTTCTGGCGCATCCAGAGGAGCGCGGCGCTGGTGTCGAGTCCGCCCGAGAAGGCGATTCCGACGCGCTGGCCGGAAGGAATGTGCTGCAGGATGGTAGTCATCGCCAGAAATCTAGGTGAATTTGTCGGCTCTTGGGGCGCTCCCGCGTGAAACCACCACGCGGCAGCCGATGCGGCGCCCGAACTCGTAACCTTGAATTGTGACACGCCCGGGCGGTAGCGCCAAACTGCGGGGCGTGTCGTCTATGCTAGCTCGGCCGGGCCACGAAAACGTGTCCGTCTGTGACGGACACGAAAAGTAACAATGTGGACGTTGTCCATTTTATTTGCTAGTCTCTTGTGGACGGCGTACACAAATCGCCGGCCAACGCCAACCAGGAGATGTCGATGTCCAAGAAAGTCCAGTCCTATCTGTTCTTCGATGGCCGCGCAGAGGAAGCGGCCGAGTTCTACAAGACCGCGCTCGGCGCCAAGGTGGAAATGCTGCTGCGCTTCCGTGACAACCCCGAGCCGCAGGACGCCAGCCCCGGTTGCGGGCCCGGTGCCGGCCATGACGACAAGGTCATGCACATGGCGCTGCAGATCGGGGACACCACGATCATGGCGTCCGATGGCGACTGCAAGGGCCAGGCCGCCTTCCAGGGCTTTGCGCTCTCCATCACCGTGCCGGACGCGGCAACGGTCGACAAGACGATCGCCGCGCTGGGCGCAGGCGGCAACGTGGTCATGCCGGCGATGAAGACCTTCTTCTCCGAGCGCTTCGGCATGGTGGCGGACAAGTTCGGTGTGACCTGGATGGTCCTGGTGGCGGGCGAATAAGCGCCGATGGCAGGGTCCCGGCATGGCCGTGCCGTAAAATGCGCGGCCAACCGGAGACATGCCATGGAATCCCGCCTGACCGACCTCGAGATCAAGGTCGCCTTCCAGGAAGACCTGATCGAGACGCTGAACCTGGCCGTCGCGCGCCAGCAGCAGCAGCTGGACCTGCTCCAGGCCCAGTTCCGGGCGCTGTACCAGCAGGTCCGGACCAGTGCCTCGACCGCCGCCGAGAGCAATCCGCAGCATGAGATTCCGCCGCACTATTGATGCGGCGCCCGTCGTGCGGCGTACTCATCACACAGGAACGATGCCCCCCGGGCCCGGTCTGACCGGCAACGATGCCAACCAAACCGAGCCCATGGCCCGTCCCTTGATCAATCGCGTCTTCCCCACCCGGCGCGCGCTGCTGGCCACCGCCGCAGTCGCCGCGCTGGGCAGCTTCGCCCTCGCCCATGCCGCCTATAACGTCTGGACCGGCGAATACACCTTCACCAAGGCCGAGTTGCAGAGTGCCGTCGAGAAGCGCTTTCCCGCCACGCTGCGCTATGGCGAACTGGTGAGCGTGCAGCTGTCGCACCCGCGCCTGGTGCTGGACGAGGCCACCAACCGCATCACCACGCAGATGGATGCGGCCGTCAGCAACACCATCCTGCCGTCGCCGCCGGTCAACGGCACGCTGGCGCTGAACAGCGGCGTGCGCTACGACGCCACGCAGCGCGCCGTGCTGCTGGACAATCCCACGGTCCAGCAGGTCCAGGTGCAGGGCATGAGCCAGTACAACGAGCAGCTCAATGCCATTGGCGCGGTGGTGGCCCAGCAGTTGCTGAAGGACTATCCGCTCTATACGTTCAAGCCCGAGGAGTTGCGCTTCAACGGCAAGGACGTGCAGCCGGGCGCGATCACCGTGGCGGCGGACGGCATCCGCGTGAAGCTGGATCTGCGCTGATCCGACCTAACCCGCGCCGGGTTCCAGCCCCAGCGCGGCGGCAAGCCCCGCCAGCGTCGGCCCGATCGGGGCGAGCACCTTGAGCGTCAGCAACGGATCGGCACGCGTGGTGCCCAGGTTCAGGGCGGCAATCGGCAAGCCATGCTCGTGCGCCCAGACGCAGAAGCGATACCCCGAGAACACCGTCAGCGACGAGCCGATCACCAGCACGGCGTCCGCTGCATCGAGCGCCAGCCGCCCGGCCGCCACGCGCTCGCGCGGCACCGATTCGCCGAAGAACACCACATCGGGCTTGAGCAGCCCTTCGCAGCGCTCGCACACGGGCACCGCGAAGTTGTCGAACAGCGGCGATTCCAGATGGGCGTCGCCATCGGCCGCCGGCAGCGCCGACACATCGCGGAATTCGGGATTGTGCTGCCACAGCCAGCGCTGGATGTCCGCGCGCGGGTAGCGCGTGGCGCAGGACAGGCAGATGACCTGGCCAATACTGCCGTGCAGTTCGATCACCCCTTGGCTGCCGGCGCGCTGGTGCAGGCCATCCACGTTCTGCGTGACCAACCCGGTCACGCGCCCGGCATCGCCCAGCTCCGCTACCACGCGATGGCTCACATTCGGCTGCGCGCCGGCCGCCACGGGCCAGCCCACCATGCTGCGCGCCCAGTAGCGCTGGCGCGCCGCGTGGCCGCTCAGGAAGGCGGTGATGGTCATCGGCGCGGAGCGCTGCCACCGGCCCTGCTCGTCGCGGTAGCCCGGAATGCCGGAATCCGTGCTGATGCCCGCACCGGTCAACACGAACAGGCGCGGATGGCGCCGCACGAAGTCGAGAAGGTCTTCCACCGGCTGCAGGCTACGAAGTGGACGATGTGGAGGCGGATGGCGCCTCGGCGTGCGCCCCCTGGCGAGACTCCCACGCCCTCAGTTCCTGCCGGTAGCGCTCCATTTCGTCGTTGTAGTAGTCAAAGATGCACGGATCGCAGCCGCTCTGGCAGCACTCGTTGTCGCCAGGGCGCTCGGGCGGGAGCGGACGCGGATCGTCGGAAACTGGGGAAGACACGGCTCAAGACCTGAAGGAAATGTTACGGCGCCAGTATATGCCGCCTGCCAGGTTCGGGCCGGCGGCGGCAGGCGGACAGCCGCCCTCCCGGCGCCGCCCTGATCTGCATCGTTCCAATCCGATATTGAATTGTTTCGAAGGTGTTCCATCGCGCACACGGTTGCGGCGGCAGGCTGCTAGCCTTGTGGCAAGGTTGCCGCCGGCCACCTGTGAGGCGTGGATGATCGGATACGCTGCCATGCGCGTTGCGACGCGACTCCCTTTCCTGTGCAGCCTGCTCGCCGCGATGCTGGCGATGCTGGCGGTCGCGCCGGGCCCGGCCATGGCCGAGGAGCCGCCGCCGCAGGGCGGCACCCTCCGCCTGCCCTCCTACACTCCCAGCAACATCGTCCCGGCGCCGAATCCGCCGTTCCCCGCGCCCGCCCTCCTCGCCCCGGCCACGCCCGGCGGCTCGGTCGAAGGGGCCGCGGCCAAGGCCCACCCGGTGGGCCGCCCCAAGATCTGCCTGGTATTGTCCGGCGGCGGCGCGCGCGGTGCGGCCCATATCGGCGTGCTGAAGGTGCTCGAGGAACTTCGCGTGCCCGTGGACTGCATCGCCGGCACCAGCATGGGCTCGCTGGTCGGCGGTGCGTATGCCAGCGGCATGAGCATCCCGGACATGGAGGAACTGGTCGGCGGGCTGTCCACCAGCGCCATCTTCAAGGAACGGCCGCCGCGCCAGGACCTGGCCATCCGCCGCAAGCTCGATGACCACACCAACCTGTTCACGCCCGAGATTGGTGTGCGCTCGGACGGGCTGCTGCTGCCCAAGGGCGCGGTGTCCGGCGTGCAACTGGAGACGGTGCTGCGCAAGCTGGCCAACACCCCCGGCTATCGGAATTTCGATACCTTGCCGATTCCTTACCGCGCCGTGGCCACCGACCTTGTCGCCGGCACCGCCGTGGTGTTCACCGAGGGCGAGCTGGCGAACGTGATGCGCGCCAGCATGTCCGTGCCCGGCGCCGTGGCGCCCACCGAGTACCAGGGCAAGCTGCTCGTCGATGGCGGCCTGACCGACAACCTGCCCGTGGATGTGGCGCGCGCCATGGGCGCCGACATCGTCATCGCGGTCAACCTCGGCACGCCGCTGATGAAGCGCGAGGACCTGACCTCGCTGATCGGCGTGACCAGCCAGATGCTGAACATCCTGACCGAGCAGAATGTGCGCGCCTCGCTGGCGTCGCTGCGGCCCTCGGACATCCTGATCCTGCCCGAACTCGGCGAGTTCTCGGCCGGCGACTTCGACCACCTGCCCAAGACCATTCCGATTGGCGAGGAAGCCGCCCGGCGCCAGCACGCCCGGCTCGCCGAGCTGTCGATTCCGCCCGACGAATACGCCACCCTGCGCGCTGCGCAGCGCAATCTGTCACCGCCCGACCTGCGACCCGTGGACGAAATCCGCTTCGCGCCGATGGAGCGCGTGAGCCCCGCATTTGCCGCCGCGACGATGGAAACCCACCCCGGCGAGCCGATCTCGCAGGCTACGCTGGACCGCGACATGCGCCGGCTGTTCGGCACCGGCGACTTCGAGCACGTGAACTACCGCTTCCTCGAGGAACCGGGCAAGCGGGTGCTCGGCGTAGAAGCCATCGAGAAATCGTACGGGCCCAACTATCTGCGCTTCGGGCTCGGCCTCAGTTCCGACTTCCGGGGCGACGCCTACTTCAACCTGCTGGCCAGCTACCGCCGCACGTGGATCAACTCGCTCGGCGCCGAATGGCGCACGGACGCCCAGGTGGGCCAGACCTCGAGCCTGACCAGCGAGTTCTACCAGCCGCTGGATACCCGCCAGCGGTTCTTCATCGCCCCGCGCTTCGAACTCGAACGCCGCCCCGTCAACGTCTTCAGCGGCAGCCAGCGGATCGCCCAGTACGACCTGCGCCGCACGGACCTGGCGCTGGACGTGGGCACGCAGATCACCAAATATGGCGAGGGGCGCCTGGGCTTCGTGCTCGGCCACCAGAACGCGTCGCTCTCCACCGGGCCGGCGTTCCTCTCTCCGGGCAATGAAAGCACCGAGCGCCGCGCCTTCACGGCCCGGGTGCTGGTGGATCAGGTCGACAGCATCAACTTCCCGCGCTTCGGCTACGGGGCGACGATGAACGTCTACTCGTCGCAAGGCGCCCTGGGCGCCACCGACACCTATACCAAGGGCGACCTGACGGCCACCTATGCCCACTCCTTCGGCAACAACACCATCAACCTGGGGGTGCGGGCCGGCTCCAACCTGGGCGGGCCGGCACTGCCGCCGTATGCGATGTTCCAGTGGGGCGGCTTCCTGCAGCAATCCGGCTACTCCACCGGGCAGCTGATCGGCGGCAATATCCAGTTCGCGCGGTTGGTCTATTACAACAAGCTCGTGCGGCAGACCTTCCTCGAAGGGGTCTACGCCGGGTTTTCGCTGGAGGTCGGCCGCGTGGGCGCACCGCTGGTGCCGGGCAACCCCACCGGGCTGCTCAAGTCGGGGGCCGCCTTCCTCGGCCTGGACAGCCCGATCGGGCCGTTCTATCTCGCCTATGGCCGCGCGGCAGGCGGCAGCTACGCGTTCTACCTGTTCCTGGGCAAGCCCTAGGACCAATCCGACGAATTCCGGCGCAGCCGATGTGATGCCACTAGCGCAAAGTGCGCTACGGCCAACCCCCACCGAGGTGGCATGTCGGCAGGAAGTGCTGCTGCCTATACTGGCCTCGTCGTTGGGACCCCCGTCCCGGGCGACACCCCTTACCCAGTCGCCGCCCCAATCGGCGACATTTTTTTGGGCGAATCCCGGCAGGCCCCGCCGTGGGACGTTAAGATGCGCGATTATCGAACGCCCCCGCATCGCATTTCCTGCCGATTCCCCTATGGACGCCCCCGCTCCCATCAGTCTCAAGCCCGCACAGGCCGACTCCGTCCGCGCCGCCCGGCCGCCGGCCGACATCCTGTCCAGCTTTGCCGGCGATCCGAATTTCATGCTGTCGCTGGCGCGCGGCCTGACGGTGCTCGAGGCTTTCTCCGAGCGCAAGCGCCCACTCACTATCTCGCAGGTGGCACAGCGCACGCAGCTGTCGCGCGCCTCGGTGCGGCGCTGTCTCTATACGCTGGAGCAACTGGGCTACGTGAGCCAGCAGGACGGCCACTTCGCGCTGCGGCCGCGCGTGCTGCATCTGGGCCACGCCTATTTCTCCTCGACGTCGCTGGTCTCGGCGGCGCAACCCATCCTCGACAACCTCAGCACGCGCATCCACGAGACCTCGGCCCTGGCCATTCTCGACGGCACGGACATCCTTTACCTGGTGCGCTCGGAAGTGCAGCGTGTGCTGACTCATGCACTTGGAATGGGGAGCCGGCTGCCGGCCTATTGCACGTCCACAGGCCGGCTGCTGCTGGCCCACCAGCCCGAGGCGGTGCTCGAAGCCTTCTTCGAACATGCCGAGCTGCGCCCGCGCACCTTGCAGACCAAGATCTCGCGCCCGGAGCTGGAAGCGGCCTTCCGGCGCGCGCGGGAGCTGGAATATGTGCTGATCGACGAGGAACTGGAACCGGGTTTGCGGGCGATTGCCGTGCCGGTGCGGTCGCTCTCGGGCACCGTGGTGGCGGCCATCAGCGTCAGCGTGAAGGCCACCCGGGTGTCCGAGGCGGAGATGGTGGCGCGGCTGTTGACCCCCATGCGGGAGGCCGCCGCTGCCATCGGGAAGTTGATTGGGACCTGAGCGGGACCTGAGCGGTCCCGATCAGGGGGCTCAATCCCGAAAAATCAGCCCCGGTGTGCCAGTTCGAGCTGGAACACCAGCCGCTGGAGGAAGTTCTCCATGCGGCCATCCGGATTCAGGAAGGCGCAGCCGTAGTGGTGCACGGTGTTGTCGTCGAAGCCGACCAGCCAGTGGCCCACCACCTGCATGTCCAGTTCCAGCCGGCCCAGTTCGGCAAAATCCAGCACACACTTCTTGATGACCGTGCCCACCGGCAGCTGGTCAGCGCCCACCGTACGCGAGCGCAGGCCCGCGCCGGACAGCGACAGATCGGCGATATCGAGGTGCAGCGTGCGCTTGTCGGGCGTCTCCGGCAGATGGATCTGGCAGCGGTAACCCTTGGTCAGCAGCGTGCGCGCGCGGAAATGGCGGCGGCGCTGGAAGTGGTAGAGCTTGTCCGGGAAATCGGCGATGAAGGCCGGCCCGCCCTCGAAGCGCGTGGCGCCGGGCACGCCGACCACGAAGTTCACCGGCACGCCGCGCAGCAGCCCCGAGAACGCATTCTTGTCCGAAGCCATCAGCGCCTGGCGCTCCGCATCTGCGCGGCACCAGTCGAAGATAAAGGTGCGGTTGGCCGGATCCACGTGCAGGATCGACGTCACGATCTCGGAGCCCCGCGCCGAACGCACGTTCAGCAGGCACTTCTGCCAGGCCAGGTCGCGCAGCACCGTGCCGATCTGCGAGCTGTGGGTCAGGCGGTAGCGTTCATCCGACTGCGCGCCTTCCTGCTCGTCAGGTTCGCCCTCGATCTGGGACCGGTTTTGGGCCTGCTCGGACCCTCGGGAATCTTGGACACTCATGGGGAATACGCTACGTCGAAAGTGGTCACTCGCCGTCTTGCCTGGGGCGGGCAACGCTTTGTGGATCTGGCTGCGGCCAGCGCCGCATGGTAAGCGCCGCCCGGGGATGGCGCAAGGTCATGCCTTGGCCTTCGGCAAAATACGACGTAACTTTAGCAACCGACTTCCGGGGGGTAGCGGTTGCAGCGCCTTTTCAGCCGGATTCCATCTCCGTGCGTAGCCAGCCGTGCAGCGCCGCCAGCCGGGCATCCTGGGCGAACGGCGCCGGAGCAATCAGATAGTAGGACGACCCGTCCGCCACAAACCCCAGCGGCGCGGCCAGCCGGCCATCGGCCAGTTCATCGGCCGCCATCAGCCGCGACGCCATGGCCCAGCCCAGGCCCGCCGAAGCCGCCTGCAGGCTCAGGTAGAAGTGTTCATACCACTGGTCTGACCGGCCAATCTGGACGGCGGGACCGGCTTTTTCGCCCGCTTCAAACTGTTGCCAGCGCTGCCAGGCATCGGGCCGGGTGCGGGTGTGGAGGCGCGTGACCGCCGCCGGGTCAGCCGTGGCCAAATCCGGCCGGCAGACTGGCCCGACACACTCCTGCGCCAGTTCGCGCGTATGCCAGCGTGTATCGAACGGGAAATCGTTGCGGCGCAGCGCCACATCCACTCCGCTTTTCCGGAAATCTATCGGCCCGCCGGCCGCCATCAGGTGCAACGCGATGTCCGGATAGGCGGCGGCAAAGCGCGACAGCCGTGGAATCAGCCAGCGCATGGCGATGGTCGGCTCGCACGACAGCACCAGCGCGGCACGCGGCGCCGGCGCGCGGATCCGGGCGACCGCCTCGGCCAGCCCCGCCAGAGACTGCGTGGCGGCGGCGTGGAGCGTGCGGCCCGCCTCGGTCAGGAAGACGGCCCGGTTACGGCGCTCGAAGAGCGGCACACCGAGCGCCTCTTCCAGTTGGCGGATCTGACGGCTGATGGCGCCGTGGGTCAGGTGGAGTTCGTCGGCCGCGCGCACAAAGCTGCCAAGCCGTGCGGCGGCCTCGAAGAACCGGATCGCGCCCAGCCAGTGCATCGGCGGCAAATCGCTCATCTGTCAGGTTTCCTCACAGTTTTCGGCGAGTATATATCGGTTGTCTGGCCCTATCCTGTCTGGCGAGAATAGCGGCGCCATCCCACCTCTATCGAACCAGAAAACTCACTGATATGTCGCCCCTTGCCGAAGCGCTGGCCGTCGCCAGCATCACCCTCCTCGCCGTGATCAGCCCCGGGCCCGACTTCGCCATGGTCACGCGCAACAGCTACCTGTTCGGCCGCCGCACCGGGCTGCTGTGCGCGCTGGGCATCGCGCTCGGGGTGCAGGTGCACGTGTGCTACACCATGTTCGGCGTGGCGATGCTGATCGAGCACGCGCACGGCTGGCTGACGGCGGTGAAGCTGCTCGGCGCGGCCTATTTGATCTGGATCGGCATCAAGACGCTGCGCAACCGCACGCCCCTGACGGTGGATACACGCGAGGCGCCGGCGTTATCCAACTGGGCCTCGCTGCGGATGGGATTCCTGACCAATGCGCTCAATCCCAAGACCACGCTGTTCGTGGTCAGCACCTACACGCAGGTGGTGGATGCCCATACGCCGTGGGCGGTGCAACTGGGCTACGGGCTGTTCATGTCCGTGGCGCACTGGGCGTGGTTCAGCCTCGTGGCGTGGGGGTTCGGCGCGGCGCCGCTGCGCGCTGCCATGCTGCGCCGGCAGGGTTTGATCGACAAGACGCTCGGCTCGGCGCTGTGCGGGCTCGGGGTGGCGCTGGGGCTCAGCAACCTCGGGCGCTAGCGGCTACGACTAGCGACTAGCGGATAGCCGGCACGCGGCTCGTGGCGCGCGCCGTCCGGGCTCAGAAAACTCTCAAAGAGGACGAAGCGCTCGGCGGTCCACGCCGGCAGGGTCAGGTCGTGCTGCGCGGCGAGCCAGTCGCGCATCACCGCCTCCGGCAAGCCCGGACGGCAACGCGCCACGGTCAGGTGCGGATGAAAGCGACGGCGCTCGCGCGCGATGCCGATGTCGGCCAACGCAGCCTCGATGGTGTCGAACAGCGCGGTCAGGCGGTCATCGTGGGCCAGGCCGGCCCACAGCACGGCGCCCTGACCGCCCCGGAAGCGTCCGACGCCCTGAACCTGCATCGTCAACAGCGGCGCCCGGATGCCCTCCAGCGCCTTGCCGATGCGCGCGGCGCTGTCTTCGTCCTGATCGCCAAGAAAACGCAGCGTCAGGTGCAACTGCCCGGCTGGCACGGGCCGCACGCCGCGATGCACGGGCAGCGTATGCAGCAGGCCCGCCGCCACGGCGGGCGGCGTGTCGATGGCGATGAACAGCCGGGGCAAAGCGAGAAATCGGCCGACAGGTCAGCCGAACGCCAGCGCCGACTGCAACCCCTGCGCGCGCGGCGCCGGGACGTCGAGATCCACGCCCCGTACCCCCTCCAGCCGCAGCAGCGCCCGCTTGCGGTCCACGCCGCCGGCGTAGCCGGTCAGCGCGCCCGACGCGCCGAGCACGCGATGGCAAGGCACGATGACCGAAAGCGGATTGCGCCCCACGGCGCCCCCCACCGCGCGCGAGTGCGCAGGGGGCAGGCCGAGACCGGCGCCAAGCTGCCCGTAGGTCGAAGTTTCGCCAAATTCGATGTCGCGCAGCGCCTGCCAGATGCGCTGCTGAAAGGCGCTGCCGACAAAGCGGATGGGCACCGCGAAAGTCTGCAGCGTCCCATCGAAATAGGCGACCAGCTCTTGCGCCGCCTGCTCCAGCACGCGCTGGTCGGCCGCCGATGCGAGGCGCGTCGCCGGCGCGCCGGCGGGGTAATACTTCTGCCCGGAGAAGAACATGCCGGTCAGCGCGCCTTCGTCGGCCCGCAATAGCATTTCCCCGAGAGGACTGTCGATGATCTGATAGCTGGTCATGCTGCCTGCTCCTTGCTGTGATCTTCGGATCGATCTGCTGATGGATCCGCCATCGGCTCGCCGGACGCCGGGGGCGTGCCATAGCGATGCCAGAGATGAATGGCCGCGTAGGCGCGCCACGGCGCCCACTGCGCGGTGCGGTCATGCATCGCCCGCACCGTGCTTACGGCGAGCACCTTGCGCAGCGCGTAGTCGGTGGCCGGAAAGGCGTCTGGCCAGCCCAGCGCGCGCATGGCGATGTACTGCGCGGTCCAGTCGCCGATGCCATCGACCTCGCGCAGCCGGGCCACGGTCTCCTCGGGCGGCGCGAGCGGATCGAGCGCGATCTCGCCTGAGACAATTCTTAACGCCAGCGCGCGGATCGTGCGCAGCTTGCCCGGCGTCACGCCGGCCTCGCGGTACACCGCGTCGGGCAGGTCGGCCAGCGCCTGCGCGGTCGGGAACACGTGGGTCAGCGGCGGCTGGCCGGCCATGGGGGGCAGTCCCGCGAGCGCCTTCGGCGGCAGGGGCTCGCCGGCCAGCGAGACCAGCCGCGTGAGAATCCGCCGCGCCTGGATCACGGAAATCACCTGGCCGACGATCGCCCGCACGGCAATCTCGAAACCATCGAACGTGCCCGGCAGGCGCATGCCCGGCACATCGGCGGCGAGGTCGCCCAGATGGCGGTCCACCACGTCCGGCCGGCAGCCCAGGTCGCATAGCCGCCGCACCTTGCCCAGCGATTGCGGAATCGCGTGGGCCAGCGTGCCGGAGAGTGTCACGCGCAGCACGGTGCGCTTCGGCACGTGCTCCAGCCGCACCCAGCCGAGGTGGCGCTGCGCGCCCACGTCCACGGCCAGCGTGCGGAGGTAGACATCGCCTCGTACTTGTTCGATGCCATCCACAACGCGCACGCCGAGGAAGGCGAGCAGCGCGGACCACGCCAGCGGCGGGCGGTAGCCCAACTCGAACACGAGCTGGTCGGCCATGCCTTCGGCGGCGCGGCGGCGCATGGCGAGCGGGGTCAGGCCATAGCGCTGGCGCAGCACGTCGTTGAAGCGTCGCACACTGCCAAAACCCGCCGCCAGCGCCACCTGCGTGACGGGCAGCGTGGTGTCGGTCAGCAGCCGCTTGGCGAGCAGCAGCTTCTGCGTCTGGGCGTATTCGAGCACCGAGACACCGAACTGCGCATCGAACAGGCGCCGCAAGTGACGTTCCGTCACACCGATGCGCTTGGCGAGTTGCGCCACGCCGGCCTCGGCCATGAAGCCTTCGTCGATCAGCGTGGCCGCCGCCTGCGCGAGCCGCCCGGAAATATCGGCCAGCCCGTGCCCGGGCGCCAGTTCCGGCCGGCAGCGCAGGCAGGGGCGGAAGCCATGCTTCTCGGCCGAGGCGGCGGTGTCGTAGAACGTGCAGTTCTCGCGCCGGGGCGTGCGCACCGCGCAGATCGGCCGGCAATAGATGCCCGTGGACGACACGCCTACGAAAAAGCGTCCGTCGAAGCGCCGGTCGTGCGAGGCGACTGCCTTGTAGCAGGTGTCGGGATCGAGGTTCATGGGAAGCATCCTACCGCTTCCTGCGCCGGGAAATGCGCTGGAATCGGACATTCGCCTGAGACAAATGTCCCCGATTCTGAAAGTGCGGCCCCACGCGTTCCGGGACGGTGCGACGGGGCTAGAATCGCATCACTCTTCATCGTCCGAGGACGTCATGCTTCGCCGTCGTGCTGCCTTTGCCGCCTTTGTCGCGGTTGCTGTCTCGCTGGCCGCCGCCCTGCCGGCCCCGCCAGCCCTTGCCGCGCCTGCCCGCAGCGCCGCGCGTGCGCAGTCGCCTGCACCCGCCACCGTGCCGGGTGCCTCCCCCCTGATCCAGGCTACGCGCGTGGCCACCGTGGAGGGCATCACCGAATACCGGCTGCCGAACGGCCTGCGCATCCTGCTGGCGCCGGACGCCGCGCAGCCCACCACCACGGTCAACATGACCTATCTGGTGGGCAGCCGGCACGAGAACTACGGCGAAACCGGCATGGCGCACCTGCTGGAGCACATGCTGTTCAAGGGCACGCCGTCGCTGCCGGGCCGGACCATTCCCACGGAATTCGCGCGGCGCGGCATGCAGTACAACGGCACCACGTCGCAGGACCGTACCAATTACTTCCAGACCTTTGCCGCCAGCGAGGACAACCTCGACTGGGCGCTGAAGATGGAGGCGGACCGCATGGTCAACAGCTTCGTCTCGCGCACGGATCTGGACAGCGAGATGTCCGTGGTGCGCAACGAGATGGAGATCGGCGAGAACAATCCGATGCGGATGCTGCTCCAGCAGATGAACGCGGCGTCCTACCGGTGGCACAACTACAGCAAGGCGCCGATCGGCGCGCGCAGCGACGTGGAGCATGTGGGCATTGAGAACCTGCAGGCGTTCTACCGCCGCTACTACCAGCCGGACAACGCCGTGCTGGTGGTAACGGGGCAGTTTGACCCCACCACCACGCTGGCACGCATCGAACAGGCTTTCGGGCCGATTCCGCGCCCCACGCGCGTGTTGCCCTCCGAGTACACGGTGGAACCGCCGCAGGAGGGCGCGCGCGAACTGACACTGACGCGCCCCGGCGACAGCAGCATCGTCGCCGTGCAGTACCACGTGGCGCCCGGCGCCCACCCGGACACCGCCGCGCTGACCCTGCTGTCCCTGGTCCTCTCCGATACGCCCGGCGGGCGGCTGCATCGCGCGCTGGTGGACACCCACAAGGCCGCGTGGCAATCGAGCCGGTTCGAAGGCATGAAGGACCCCGGGCTGATCGTGTTCGCGGCGGGCACGAGCAAGGACCGCCCGCTCGACGCCGTGCGGGCCGCCCTGCTGGCCGAGGTGGAAGGGCTGGCGACGCGGCCAGTCACCCAGGAGGAACTCGACCGCGCGCGCCTGCGGGTGCGCAACGGCTACGAGCAGGTGCTGAACAATCCGGCGCAGTACGGCGTGCTGCTGTCCGAGGCCATCGCCAAGGGTGACTGGCGGCTGTTCCTGCTCGACCGCGACCGCGTGGAGGCCGCCACGCTGGCGGACGTGCAACGCGTGGCCGATCTTTACCTGCGGCCGACCAATCGCACCGTCGGGCAATTCCTGCCCGGCGACAAGCCGCAGCTTGCCAACGTACCGCAGGCGCCCGACGTGGCCGCGCTGGTGCGCGACTACGCAGGCCGCCCGACCGCCGCGCCGGTGCCGACGTTCGACCCGAGCCCGGCCAATATCGACGCCCACACGGTCCGCCAGACGCTGCCCAACGGCATGCAGTTGGCGCTGCTGTCCAAGCCCACGCGCGGGGAGGCCGTCAATGGCACGCTGATCCTGCGCTTTGGCAACACGCAGGCGCTGCAGGGTCAGACCTCGGTGGGATCGCTCGCGGCGGGCATGCTCGACCGTGGCGCGGGCGCGTTCGACCGCCAGCGCATTGCCGACCGCTTCGAGGCGCTCAAGGCCAGTGTGTCGATCTCGGGCAATGCCGAGCGGCTGACGGTGAGCTTCGTGACGCGCCGCCAGTACCTGCCTGACCTGATGGCGCTGCTCCGCACGGTGCTGCGCATGCCGACCTTCCCGGCCAGCGAGTTCGAGACGCTGCGCGCGAGCAGCGTCGCCGGTATCGAGAGCCAGCAACGCCAGCCCAATGCGCTCGCGCCGAACGCGCTGGGCCGCCATGGCAATCCCTACCCGCCGGACGACCCGCGCTACACCCCCACATTCGACGAAAGCGTGGCCGCGCTGCGCGCCGTCACGCCGGCGCAGATCCGCACGTTCCACGCGCGCTTCTACGGCGCCGAACACGCGCAGTTGGCGCTGGTCGGGGATTTCGACGCGGATGAGGCCGTGCGGCAGGCCACCTACCTGTTCGGCGACTGGCGGGCGCAGGTGCCGTACGAACGCGTGGACCGCCCCTTCTACGCGATTCCTGCCGCCAGCTTCACGCTGGACACGCCGGGGAAGGCCAACGCGGTCTATCTGGCCTCCCTGCCGATCGACCTCGTCAATGATTCCCCCGACTACCCGCTGCTGCTGATTGCCAGCCGGGTGCTGGGCGGCACCGGCATGCGCAGCCGGCTGGCGGACCGCCTGCGCCAGCAGGAAGGCATCAGCTACGGGGCGTCGAGTTCGATCTCGGTGGGTGCGCTGGACCGGGCCGGGCGCTTCGGCCTGTGGGCGGCCTACGCCCCCCAGAACCAGGCCCGGCTGCGCAAGGCCATCGACGAGGAAATGGCACGCTTTGCGCGTGACGGCATTTCCGACGCCGAACTGGCGGAGGCGGTCAGCGGCCTGCTCCAGCAAGGCATGATGAGCCGCACGCGCGACGGCGCGCTGGCCGGTGCGCTGGCCAACCTGCTGTTCCTGGACCGTACCATGGCCCATACCGCCGAAGTGGAGGCTCGCATTCGCGCCGCCACGCCTGCCGCCGTGAACGATGCCATTCGCCGCTACCTGACGCCAGCCGGGCTGACGCAGGCCTTCGCGGGCGACTTTGGCGCCACCACGGCGGCGACGGCGCCGGCCGGCATGCCGCCTCCGGGGGCGGCAATCGAGCCGCCAGACGCATCAAAGCCCTAGGAAGCTGGTATAAGGAAGAACGCCAATTCTGGCGAGACTGGCCCGGGGCCGGGGTTGTGGGCGGAAACGCCCGCGACTACCCCTTCCGCGTCCTTGTGACGGCCGGTCAATCACTGTATATTCGTACAGTATTCGTTGAGACAAGAGGTGTGGATGTCAATCGTGCGAGCTGGCAGCAAGTCGGAAGCGCTTCGGCTTCTGGCCTCCGAGCAGGTGCTGGCGCTTGAGCTGGATTACGAAACCGGATGGCAGGACGCCGTCGAGTTGGGCCGGCTCGGAGAAAAGCGCGGCATCAAAGTGCAATACCGCGGACAGGAAAGCATTGCTGTCCGCTCCCGCGAGGCCCTGATCGAAGGGCTCGCCAAACCTAAAGGCACGTTCCGGCAACGGAATCTCTATTGCCAGTTCGACCTCGGCACGCTTGCCGATCATGAATTGCTGGATCTGGAAGCCAAGGCGACCCGCCTGGGCGACTACATTCTCGCCGGCCATCTGCTGCGCGACGTGGACGGCGTGTGGCCGTGACGGGCAATTGACGGCCAAGCGGCCCATCGCGGCCGCACATGGCAAATGACGGCCTCGCGGGCCGTCATTTGCATTGAATCGACGTGGAAACCTGGCGGGACGCTACTGCCAGACGCGCGTCGCCCCAGCCCAGCGCGCGGCTGCGGAGGCGTGCATCACGGTGTGATCGGCTTCGGCGCCCGATGCCAGCCCCGTCTGCGCCGTGTCGATCGAGGTCCGGCACAGCACCGCCGTGACAAGCGTCTTGATATGGCCGCGCGAGCCACCGGCCAGGGCGGCGAGGTGCGCGTGCCCGTCGAGCACGATCAGGCCGTCTCCGGCCTGCGGACGCAGCTCCAGTGCGTAGAGATGATCACATTCGCATTGCATGCGGCCACCCGATACCGCCACCACGATGGCATTCGGCAGCGCCAGTCCGCTCTCGCGCACGGTATCGCGCAGGCGGTCCAGATGCGCCTGCGCGCGGTAGTCACGTGCCGAGTGCGCGGGCGCGGGACCGTTGCTCAAGGCCATGAGGTCGTCGGGCGACACCATCAGCGTGTACGCCTGCAATGCGGTGCGGTAGGTAGCCACCACGGCGCGCAGCCGGTGCACATCGGCCGATTGGGTGGCCGCCACTGACGCCGCAGCCGTTACGGACACTCCCGGTGCCATCGGCACCGTTGCCTGGAACTTGCTCATCCTGCCTCCCCCTGCTTGTCGTCGCGCGCTTCTGTCGCGGGTTGCATGGCACCCGGCCCGGAGGCCGGGCGCTGGCCATCAGTCGCGCAGCAGTTGCTTGGCGATGATCAGCTGCTGGATCTGCGTGGTGCCTTCGTACAGGCGCAGCAGGCGCACGTCGCGGTAGAAACGTTCGGCCTTGTATTCGGCAATGTAGCCGGCGCCGCCGTGGATCTGCACGGCGCGGTCCGCCACGCGACCCACCATTTCGGTACAGAACATCTTCGTGCACGAAGCCAGCATGCTGACCTCGGGGTCGCTCTTGCCGGCAGGCTTGGCGTCGTAGCGCTGCGCGCAGTCGCGCACCATCGACAGGCCCGCGTACAGCTCGGCCTGGCTGTCGGCCAGCATGCCCTGAATCAGCTGGAAGTCGCCGATGGGCTTGCCGAACTGCTTGCGCTCCTTCGCATAGGCCACGGCGTCGGTAATCAGCCGGTGCGCCATGCCGCAGGCCAGCGCGGAGATATGCAGGCGGCCACGGTCGAGCACCTTCATCGCGGTCTTGAAGCCCACGCCCGGTACGCCGCCGATGATGTTGGCCGCGGGCACGCGCACGTTTTCCAGCACCACGTCGCAGGTCTTGGTGCCGCGCTGACCCATCTTCTTGTCCGGCTTGCCGAGCGAGATCCCCGGCGTATCGGCGGGCACGATGAACGACGAGATGCCCGACGCGCCCGGGCCGCCGGTGCGCGCCATCAGCGTGAAGGCGCCGGCACGCGGCGCGTTGGTGATGAAGCGCTTGGTGCCGTTGATGACGTAGTGGTCGCCATCCAGCTCGGCGCGCGTTTGCAGCGAGGCGGCGTCGGAGCCGGCGTTCGGCTCGGTCAGCGCGAACGAGATGATCAGCTCGCCGCTGGCGATCTTCGGCAGGTATTCCTGCTTCTGCGCCTCGGTGCCGTCCATCAGGATGCCCTGCGAGCCGATGCCAACGTTGGTGCCGAACACCGAGCGGAACGCAAACGCCGTATGGCCGAGGTCATAGACCACATCGCATTCCTGCGACATCGCCAGGCCAATACCACCGTAGTTCTCGGGAATGGAGATGCCGAACAGGCCCATCTCCTTCATGTCGGAGACGATCTCGGCTGGCACTTCGTCCAGTTCTTCCAGCGTGTCTTCCGCCGGCTTCAGCCGTTCGTCGATAAAACGCTGCACCGAGGCGCGCAGCAGGGAAAACGATTCGGCGTCGAGGGCCATGGCAAATCTCCGGGTCAATCCAGTACAGACAGTACCAACACAATGGGCGTCAATGGTACGCCGCCTGACCGATTTGACAATCCACGCGGGCTTGTACAGAAGGGATAAAACAATTTGACAATGAGTGGCCGCCATGCCGGCCATTTGATGCCACGCCTAGTGCGGCATGCAGAACAAACAATCCACCCTGCAGAACAATCGGCCGGAAACCCAATGCCGGCAAGTGGTGACGCATTCACCACGTGACTTATTCGCCGCTATCGACTGGGCAACCTCTGCGCGTTCGGAGTACGCTTGCCGGGCACAACCCACGGGTGGGTCCCGCGCGTCTGGCCCCCGCTTGCCAGCCTGCCGCCCGGCTCCGCCCGCGCCCCGTTCCCAGCGGCGCCCCTCGCCGCCAAGAAAGAGAAGGTCCATGACTCAAATCGCCTCAACCGCCGATACCTCCACGGCACCCTCCCCAGAGGAGACCAGGAAACGCGTCTTCGCGATTGTTGCCGCTTCGTCCGGCAACCTCGTCGAATGGTTCGATTTCTATATCTACGCGTTCTGCGCCATCTATTTCGCGCCGTCGTTCTTCCCGAAAGCCGACCCGACCGCCCAGTTGCTGAACACTGCGGGCGTGTTTGCCGCCGGCTTCCTGATGCGACCGATCGGCGGCTGGCTGTTCGGCCGCATCGCGGACCGCAACGGGCGCAAGAACTCGATGCTGATCTCGGTGGTGATGATGTGCTTCGGCTCGCTGCTGATTGCCTGCCTGCCGACCTACGCCACCATCGGCACCCTCGCCCCGGCGCTGCTGCTGCTGGCGCGACTGCTGCAAGGCCTGTCCGTAGGTGGCGAATACGGCACAACTGCCACCTATATGAGTGAAGTGGCGCTCAAGGGCCGGCGTGGATTCTTCTCGTCTTTCCAATACGTGACGCTGATCGGCGGCCAGTTGCTGGCGGTGCTGGTGGTGGTGGTGCTTCAGCAATTGCTCGACGAGGCCGAACTCCGGGCCTGGGGCTGGCGCATTCCGTTCGTGATTGGCGCGATTACCGCCGTGGTGGCGCTGCTGCTGCGCCGCACGCTGCACGAGACCTCGTCGGCGCAAAGCCGCAACAGCAAGGAAGCCGGCAGCGTGGCGGAACTGTTCCGCAACCACAAGGCGGCGTTCTTCACCGTGCTGGGCTATACCGCCGGCGGTTCGCTGATTTTCTATACGTTCACCACGTATATGCAGAAGTACCTGGTCAACTCGGCCGGCATGTCGATCAAGACCGCCAGCTATGTCATGACGGGCTGCCTGTTCCTGTACATGTGCATGCAGCCGATCTTCGGCGCCTTGTCTGACCGCATCGGCCGCCGCAACAACATGCTGATGTTCGGCGCGCTGGGCGCGCTGGCCACGGTGCCGATCCTGACCGCGCTGCGCACCGTGTCGAGCCCGGAACTCGCTCTTGTACTGATCTCCGTGGCGCTGGCGATCGTCAGTTTCTACACCTCGATCAGCGGCATTGTGAAGGCCGAAATGTTCCCGCCCGAAGTGCGCGCGCTGGGCGTGGGCCTGGCCTACGCCGTGGCCAACGCCATCTTCGGCGGCTCGGCCGAGTATGTGGCGCTGGGCCTGAAGTCGATGGGCCATGAGACCACGTTCTACTGGTACGTCACGGGCATGATGGTGCTGGCGTTCTTCGTCAGCCTGCGCCTGCCGCGCCAGGCCAAGTACCTGCATCACGAGCACTGACCGTTTCCGCCCCTCCGGGGGTGGGCATGGCAAACTAAGGGGCCTCCGGGCCCCTTTTTCATTGGCGGGGCTTCGGGCCTCCTTCTCATCTCCGCCACCCCGCCGCCATGGATCTCAACGCCTTGCGCCTGTTCGTCGACATCGTCGATGCCGGCAACCTCAGCGCCGCCGCGCGCAAGCTCAAGATGACGCGCGCCAACGTCAGCTACCACCTGAAGGCGCTCGAAGAGGAGCTCGGCGTGCAACTGCTGCGGCGCACCACGCGGCACGTGGAACCCACGCCCGTGGGCGCCGGCCTGTACGAGCACGGGCGCAATATCCTGGGCGAGGTGGCCGCCGCCAACGCACTCATCAGCAGCATGGGCAAGAGCCTGCAGGGCCATGTGCGGCTGTCGGTGCCCACTGGCCTGGGCCACAGCCTGCTGTCACCGCTGCTGGTGCAGTTCAAGCAACGTTACCCGGACATCACGCTCGACGTGGTGTTCGACAACCGCATCCACAACCTTGTGTCCGAAGACGTGGAAGTGGCGCTGCGGATCATTTCCACGCCGCCAGACTCCGTGGTGGCCACCGAGATCGGCGAGGTGAACTGGGTGGTGTGCGCCGCGCCGTCCTACCTGGCGGGCCGCGCGGCGCCGGCGACACTGGGCGACCTGACCGCGCACGCCATCGTGTGCGCCTCCCCGATCGGCCAGAAACTCAAGGCCTCCGGCACGCGCGGCGAGGACAGCGCCCGGGAGCAGGTGGTGCTCGCCCCGACACTAAGTTCCGAGAACTTCGCGTTTCTCAAGGACGCCGTGGTCGGCGGGCTCGGTATTGGCATTTTTCCGATGTACGCCATCGGTGACGAACTGTCGCAGGGCACCCTCGTGCCGCTGCTGGACGGGTACCGCATCAGCGTCTTCGGCAGCAAGCTGTACCTGCTGACCATGCCGAACCGCTACCAGACCATGGCCACGCGCTACCTGCTGACCTTCCTGAAGACCGAACTCCAGGCGATCTGGCCCCGCATGCGCGACGCCAGAGCCTATATTGAAAAGACCTAGAACAACCGGCGCGTGCTGGCGCAGGAGGCAGGCAATCATGGCAATCGCAAACACCCTGGCTGGCCGGCTCAGCCGCATGAACAGCCAGTTCGAAATCATCCGTCACCCCTACAGCCTGAGCAGCATGGCCACTGCGCAGGCCGCCCATGTACCCGGCAACCGACTGGCCAAAACCGTCCTGCTCGAGGATCAGGCCGGCTATGTGGCCGCCGTGATTCCTTCGAACCACCATCTCCGCCTTTCGGAAATCTGCGAGCAAACCGGCCGCGACCTGGTACTGGCCCACGAAGACGAGATCCGCGAGGTTTTCAAGGATTGTGACCTCGGCGCCATCCCGCCGGTGGCCATGTCCTACGGCATGCCGACCTATGTGGACGAATGCCTGATGGAAGAACCCGAAATCTGGTTCGAAGCGGGCGACCACGAGGAACTGGTGCACATGCAGCGCGACCAGTTCATGGCGCTGATGTCGGATGCACAACGGGGCAGGTTCTCGCATCGGATGATGTGAGGGGGTTGGGAACCGGCGTAGCCGCAGGGGGTCGCGCCGGGTCCTGTTCCTCCGGCGTCAGGGAACCCGAATTTGCCAGTTGCAGCCGGCCGGAAATCTCCCCCCCCAGATTCACCGGGAATGGCGCGAACACCGCGCGCATCCGCGAGTGGATATAGGACTGGATGACCTCGACAAGCCGGCACCACAATCGCCCTTCTCCGAAAATCTGTATCGAATGTGCTCAGCGCCGCCAGCTTACGGCGCCGGGAGCAATTCGCCCCCCTCACTGTCATCCTTCAACTCCACCCCCGACCGCCCCAGCGCCACCGCCCCACGCATCAAAAACACCAGCCGGTCTGCCGCTGTTTCGTACAGCAGCCCTTCCGGTCTCACGTTGGAGATGCAGTTCCGCTGCGCATCGGTCCGCCCGGGCTTCGGGTCGTAGGTCAGATAAATCCCAAGGCTGTCCGGCGAGCTGAGGCCGGGCCGTTCGCCGATCAGCATCACGATCTGGCGGGCGCCTAGGAGATCTCCGATTTCGTCGCCGAGGGCCACGCGGGACTGGCGGGCCACCACGACCGGGCCGATGTGCCAGTCGGCCAGCCGGGCCAGCACGGCGCGCAGCAGTGGCACGGCGTGGCGTTGGGCGGCCAGCGCGGAGAGGCCGTCGGCGATCACGAACACGGCGTCAGGGGTCTGGGCGGGCCGCGCGCGGGCCAGCGCTTCGTGGCTTTCGGCGTCCAGCCGGCCCCCGAGGTCGGGGCGGCGCAGATACTGGTCGCGGTCCGGCGCGGCGCTGTGCACGTGCCGTGCGGCTAGTCCGGCTTCCTGCAAGGCGATGTCGATGGCCGTGACGTCGAGCGGCAGGTGCACCGCGTCGCGCGCCTGCGCGTGAGCGAGGCCGAAGGCGAGCACGTCCCCTGTCTTCTGCGCATGGCCGGCACGGCCCAGCGCCACGCGCGCCCGCGTGTACTGGCGCAGCTGGGTCCAGGGGTCAATGTCGGCGGGCGGCTTCGGCATGATCGGCTCCAATTTAGGCTACAGCGTGCGCGCCAGATCCAGCAACGGCGCGCGCGCGGCCGGCTCCAGCACGCGGCCGGCATCGTCGAGGATGCCCATCCGTTGCAGCCATGCCTCGAACTCGGGGGCAGGGCGCAGGCCGAGCACCTCGCGCAGGTACAGCGCATCGTGGAACGACGTGCTCTGGTAATTGAGCATGATGTCGTCCGCGCCCGGCACGCCCATGATGAAGTTGATGCCAGCCACGCCAAACAGCGTCAGCAGCGTGTCCATGTCGTCCTGGTCGGCCTCGGCGTGGTTGGTGTAGCAGACGTCGCAACCCATCGGCACGCCCAGCAGTTTTCCGCAAAAATGGTCCTCCAGCCCGGCGCGGATGATCTGCTTGCCGTCGTACAGATACTCGGGGCCGATAAAGCCGACCACGGTGTTCACCAGCAGCGGCTCGAACGCGCGCGCCACGGCGTAGGCGCGCGCCTCCATGGTCTGCTGGTCCACGCCATGGTGTGCGTTGGCGGACAGCGCGCTGCCCTGGCCGGTCTCGAAGTACATCACGTTGTTACCCACGGTGCCGCGCTGCAGCGCCAGCGCCGCCTGGCGGGCTTCGTCGAGCAGGGCCAGCGAGATGCCGAATGCCTCGTTGGCGCGCTGGCTGCCGGCCACCGACTGGAACACGAGGTCCACCGGCGCGCCCAGTTCCATCGCCCGCAGTGTATTGGTCACGTGGGTCAGCACGCAGGACTGGGTCGGCACGTCGTAGCGCGTGCGGGCGTCGTCGATCAGCCGCAGCAGCTTGACGATGGCGGCGAGGTTGTCGCCAGCCGGGTTCACGCCGATGGTGGCGTCGCCGCAGCCGTAGAGCAGGCCATCGATGATGGAGGCGGCGATGCCGCGCGGGTCGTCGGTCGGATGATTGGGCTGCAGGCGCACGGCCAGCCTGCCTGGCAGGCCGATGGTGCTGCGCAGCCGCGTGACCACGCGGCACTTGCGCGCTACGGCGATCAGGTCCTGGTTGCGCATGAGCTTGCTGACCGCCGCCGCCATCTCGGGCGTGATGCCCGGCGCCACGCGGCGCAGCGTGGCCTCGTCGGTCTCGTGGCGCAGCAGCCAGTCCCGGAAGCCGCCCACGGTCAGGGCGCCGATCTCCGCGAAGGCGGCGGCATCGTGGCGATCGACGATCAACCGCGTGACCTCGTCGTCCTCATAAGGAATCAGCGCTTCGGAGAGGAACTGCGCCAGCGGCACGTCCGCCAGCGCCACGCGCGCGGCCATGCGCTCCTCCTCATCCCCGGCGGCGATGCCAGCCAGCGCGTCGCCCGAGCGCGCCGGGCTGGCCCGCGCCAGCAGCGTGCGCAAGTCGGCAAAGACATGCCGGCGCGTGCCGACGGTGTGGGTGAAGGGCATGGCGTCAGATCTCCGGGAGGAAAGCGTGCGCAACGTGACATCAATATACGCGAGCTGGCACGCAAGTTTCACGCCCGATGTGACTTGCTATTGGCGCGCCGCGCGCCGACAATCGATGCGCCCAACCCCTCAACCCAACGCAAACGCGACAGCCGAGACATGCCGCAGGTGGAACAAGACCGCACGCCAGGCCGCCCCCAGACCGGAGACGGCACGCCCAACCCCGATCCGCTCCACCCCGCCCGGCGCCTGACGCCGGCCAGCTGGTTCAGTGTCACGGCGGCGTCATATGCGCTGACCGGCGGCGCGCTGCTGCTGGTGATGCAAGCCAACCTCGTTGCGGCACTGCTGTCCGGGCTGCTGCTGTATTCACTGGTCGAAGTGCTCGCCCCGCGCCTCACGCGCCATTCCCGGCGGGACGCGCTGGCGGTGCTGATCCTCTCCGCCATCATCCTCTTCGCCCTGAGCGGCGGCATCTGGGCGCTCGTGCGCTTTGTCAGCGGCGATGGCAATACGCTCGAACGGCTGATGGATCACGCCGCCGACATCCTCGACCGCTCGCGCAACCAGTTGCCGGGCTGGCTCAGCGACTACCTGCCACGCGGCGTCGATGAACTCGCGTCCACGCTGATTTCCACCTTGCGCGAACATGCGCAGATGGCCCAGCGCCTCGGCGCGGACATCCTGCGCACGCTGCTCCATATCCTGATCGGCTTCGTCATCGGCGCGATGGTGGCGCTGTACCGGGCTATCTCGCGCCCCAATCGCCGTCCGTTGGCCAGCGCACTGATCGCCCGCGCGACCACGCTGCAAGTGGCGTTCTCGCAGTTCATCTTCGCTCAGATCCAGATCTCGCTGATCAACACCATCCTGACGGCGATCTACCTGCTGGTGGTGCTGCCGCTGTTCGGCCAGCACCTGCCGCTCTCGAAGACGCTGGTGGCCATCACCTTCATTGCGGGGCTGCTGCCGGTGCTCGGCAATCTGATCTCGAACACGGCGATCTTCGTGGCGTCGCTGTCGGTGTCGCTGCCGATTGCCGTGGTGTCACTGGTCTACCTGGTGGTGATCCACAAGCTCGAATATTTCCTAAACGCGCGGATCATCGGCGCGCGTATACAGGCGGCCGCTTGGGAGCTGCTGACGGTGATGCTGGTGATGGAGACGCTCTACGGTATACCCGGCGTGATTGCGGGGCCGATTTTCTATGCCTACGTGAAGCGCGAACTGTCCACGGCGGCGCTGGTGTAAGCCGCTTGTTAACTCGTTGAATGCATTGGCATTCAATGCGCAGCAACGGGTACGCTCCCGTTGCTGCGCGATGGCAGCGCGCCTGATCAGCCCTCGTTCGCGGCCTCGCGCGGCAGGAACTGGTTGCCTTCGGCAAGCGGCGCGTAGCGGTACGTGGCCGGCGTGCGGCTCAGCTTGACCGGCGCGCCGAGGCCCTTGTAGCCGCCGGGCATCTCCACCACCATCTCGCGGTGCGCGGTGTGCGGATGCTGGAGGGCATCCGGCACGGACAGCACCGGCGCGCACGGCACCCCGGCCGCCGCCAGGGCATCGGCCAGCGCCTTGCCGTCATGCGTGCCCATGCGGGCTTCCAGTTCCACTTTCAGAGAATTCCGATTGACAGAGCGTGCGCCGGCGGTGGCGTAGCGTTCGTCATCGGCCAGCACGGGCATGCCAAGGTGCTCGCACAGGATGCGGAACTGGCGATCGTTGCCCACGGCCAGGAAGATCGGGGCCGTGGCCGTGGCCACCGTGTCGTACGGGTAGATATTGGGATGGGCGTTGCCGGTGCGTGTGGGCGTCTTGCCGCTCATGAACCAGTTGGCCGCGTGCGGATGCAGCAGCGAGAGCCCCGAGTCGTACAGCGCTGCCTCGACGAACTGGCCGCGCCCGCTGCGCGCGCGCTCCTGCAGCGCCAGCAGCACGCCCAGCGCCGCATTCAGGCCGGTGACCATGTCCACCACCGGCAGGCCGGCGCGCAGCGGGTCGCCATCGGCCTCGCCGTTGATGCTCATGATGCCGGCCATGGCCTGGATGGCGGCGTCGTAGCCGGGCAGGCCGCCCAGCGGGCCATCGGCGCCAAACCCGGACACGCGGCAGTGCACCAGGCGCGGAAAGCGTTGCGACAGCACGTCGTAGCCCAGCCCCCATTTCTCGAGCGTGCCGGTCTTGAAGTTCTCGACCATCACATCGGCCTCGGCCAGCAGCGACAGCAGCACCTCGCGGTCTGCATCGGCGGTGAGGTCCAGCCGCATCACCCGCTTGTTGCGGTTCAGGCCGAAGTAGTACGACGCCACGCCGTCGCGGAACGGCGGGCCCCAGGTGCGCGTGTCGTCGCCCTGCGGGGGCTCGATCTTGAGCACGTCGGCGCCGTGGTCGCCCAGGATCTGGCCGCAGAACGGCCCGCCCAGGATGCGCGACAAGTCAACCACGCGGATGCCGGCCAGCGCGCCGGGAGTGGGGGGCGTCGTCATGATGGTGTCTACCTCGCTATCGTATTTTTTGGATGGCTTGCACGCGTCAGTCGAGCTGCGCACCCGACTTTTGTACCACGGCGCGCCACTTGGTGACTTCCGACTTCACAAACCCGCCAAGCTGCTCGGGCGAGGTGGACGGCGCGAACTCCAGCCCCTGCGCCACCAGCGTCTGGCGGACTTCGGGCTGCTTGAGCGCGTCGGCAAAGGCGACGTTGAGCTTGCGGATCACCTCCGGCGGCGTGCCGGCAGGCGCCACCACGCCGAAGAACACCGATACGTCGAAGCCGGGCACGCCCTGCTCGGCCACGGTCGGCACGTCAGGCAGCGCCTGCGAGCGGCCGCGCGTGGTCACGCCCAGCGCGCGCACCTTGCCGCTCTTGATGAACGGCAGCGCGGTCAGCACGTCCGTGAAAGTCATGCTGACCTGTCCGCCCAGCAGGTCATTGAGCGCCGGGCCGGTGCCCTTGTACGGAATATGCTGGAAGTCCGTGCCGGCGAGGTTGTTGAACAGCACCCCGGCCAGGTGCGACGACGCGCCATTGCCCGAAGACGCATAGGTCAGCTTGCCCGGATGGGCCTTGCCGTATGCAATCAGCTCCTGCACGTTCCTGGCGGGCACGTTCGCGTTCACCACCAGCACGTTCGGCAGATGGCCGATCTGGATCACCGGCGCGAAGCTCTTCACCGGGTCGTAGTTGATCTTCCGATACAGGCTCACATTGATCGCCAGCGGCGCCGAGGTGCCGAACATCAGCGTGTAGCCGTCCGGCTCGGCGCGCGCCACCGCCTCCGCGCCAATATTGCCGCCGGCGCCGGCGCGGTTCTCCACCACCACGGGCTGGCCCAGGCTGCTCTTGAGCGCGGCGGCCAGCGTGCGGGCCATCGCATCGGTGGGGCCGCCCGGCGGGTAGGTCACCACCATCATGATCGGCTTGGTCGGAAAGTCCTTCTGGGCGAAGGCAGGCGCGGCGGCAAGGCCGAGCGTGGCGGCGGCGAGCGCCGTGAAGGCCGCCAGGGCCGCGCGGCGGTGCCAATGAAGCTGGGGGGGCATGGTGTTGTCTCCGGATGAGGCTTTTCTTGTCTATTTGGAACAAATCAGAACACGTCAGAACACGTTGATTTCGTCGAGTTGGCCGGCGGGGCGCATGGCACCGTCCTCGGGTGGCGCGACGGTCTCGGCCAGCCATGCCGGCTCGGCGCCGCCGGCCAGCGGGTCCTGCGGCAGCACGCGGTGCACGAGCACCAGCTGCGCCAGCCGCATGCGGCGGACCGAGCCAATCTGGCCCGCTTCCCACGCCATCGCCACGGCGCTGGTCACGTGGTACAGCGCGGAGGCGGCCTGCCGGGCCAGCACGTCGCCCTCGGCACCGGCCTCGGCGGCGCGGGCGGCCAGCGCGGCGGCGCGGGCGATGGCCTGCTCGAAGGTGGCGCGCGCCGTGGCATGCATCGGCGTATCGGCCAGCAGGCCGGCCAGATGCGCCTGGAGCACGGGCAGCGAGCCCTCGCGGCGGATGGCGCGCAGCACATCCAGCGCGACGATATTGCTCGTGCCCTCCCAGATCGACCCCAGGTGCGCATCGCGCACGAGGCGCGGGTCGCTCCATTCCTCGATATAGCCACAGCCGCCGCGGATCTCCATGGCGTCGCCGGTGACCTTGCGCGCGTCACGGCAGGCGCGGAATTTGATCAGCGGCGTCAGCACGCGCATCAGCGGGTAGGCATCGGCCTCGCCGGCGTCGGCCCGGCGCAGCGCCTCGGCGGTCTGGAACACCATGGTGCGGGCCTGCTCGGTGGGCAGCGTGAGCTTGAGCAGCTGGCGGCGCATCAGCGGCATGTCCACCAGCCGCTTGCCGAACGCGCGCCGTTCCCGGGCGATGAACTGCCCCTCGGTGAGCGCGCGGCGCATCAGCCCGGCCGCCCGCACGCCGTTGGAGAGCCGCGAGTTGTTGATCATGTCCGCCATCTGCACGAAACCCCGGCCCGGCTCGCCCACCAGCCACGCGTGCGCGCCTTCGAGCCGGATCTCGCCGCTGGCCATCGAACGCGTGCCGAGCTTGTCCTTGAGACGGATGATCCGATAGTGGTTGGCGCTGCCATCGGCCAGCGTGCGCGGCAGCAGGAACAGCGAGACACCCTTGATGCCCGGTGTGGCCGTGCCGTCCGGCTCCTCCATGCGGGCCAGCACCATGGCCAGCGCGGCGTCGGGGTTGGAGCAGAACCACTTGTCGCCTACCAGCCGCCAGCCGCCCTCCACGCTGTCGTCCCGAATCGCACGCGTGGCGGTGGCCGCCACGTCGGAGCCGGCGCCCTGCTCGGTCATGAACATCGCACCCTGGTACAGGTCGTCGAAAACCTGCGTGGTCAGGTTGGGCAGGTAGCGTTCCACCAGCGCCGGGTCGCCAAACTTGCGCAGCGTGCGGGTCAGCGAGTCCGTCATCGACAACGGGCAGCACAGTCCGAACTCGGCCTGGACGAAGAGGTAAGTCAGTGCGTACTTCGCCGCAGGCGGCATAGGCTTGTCCCAGCCGAGCACGCCGCCGCGATGAGAGGCCGCCGCGAGGCCGAAGTCCGCGAACGCCACTTTCTCCAGTTCTATATAGGCAGGGTGCTTGTGGATCGCCTGGGCATCGAGGCCGGTGCGGGTACGATGAGAAAGCGTCGGAGGTGCGTGATCCGCCACATTGGCGAGTTCATCGAGCACGCCCCCTGCCAGCGCGCCCATGCGCTCGAGGTGCGGCAGCAGGTGATTGAACAGGTCGGCCGGCAGGTAGAGCGGCAGCAGCGCGCGCAGGTCCGGGTCAGCCGTGAACAGGCTCGTGCCGTGCCGGTCGGGCACCGGATGGGCGATGTCTCGGGACGAATCCTGCGCATCGGTCAAAGAAGCGGACGGAATCCGGGCGGCGCTGGTCGGCATGGCTGTCTCCTTGTTTGGGGTCCATTATTCGAACGCCGACGATTCGTGTCTAATTCTAAAATTGGCTTGATCCATACAAAATTCATATCGCCATGGAATTCCGTCACCTGCGCTATTTCCTCGTGCTGGCCGAGGAACTGCACTTCGGCCGCGCCGCGCGGCGGCTGTCGATCTCCCAGCCGCCGCTTTCGCTCAATATCCAGCAGCTGGAGGCATCGGTGGGGGCGCGGCTGTTCGAGCGCGACAGCCGGGGCGTGCGGCTGACGGCGGCGGGGCGGGCGTTCAGGGAGTCGGCCACGGCGCTGCTGGCGCAGGCGGAGTCGGCACGCCAGCTCGCCCGGGAGATCGAGGCGGGCGCGGTGGGCCGGCTGCGCGTCGGCTTTGTCGGCTCGATGCTGTACCGGGGCCTGCCCCAGCGCCTGCACGAGTTCCAGCACCGCTACCCCGGCATCCAGGTGGCGTTGACGGAACTCAACTCGCAGGAGCAGATCGACGCCCTGCTACACGGCGAACTCGACGCGGGCTTCATCCACACCAGCCGGGTGCCTGATGAACTGGCCACCGAGCTGGCCCATCGCGAGCCCTTTGTCTGCTGCATGCCGGAAGGCCACCCGCTGGCCGCGCGGGCCGAGGTGGCGCTGACCGATCTGCGCGGCGAGCCCTTCGTGCTGTTCTCGCGCAAGGCGTCGCCCGACTACTACAACCGGATCTTCGAGATGTGCGCGGCGCAGGGCTTCTATCCGCAGGTGCGGCACGAGATGCGCCACTGGCTGTCCGTGGTGTCGCTGGTGTCGCAGGGGATGGGCGTGGCTGTGGTGCCGGCGGCACTTGCGCGCTCGGGCATGGCGGGGGCGACCTTCCGGCCGTTGGCCGATGCCACGGTGCCGTCCGAGGTCTATTGCGTGTGGAAGCGGGCGCCTGATCATCCGGCGCGCGACCATTTCGTCGACACCATCCGGCTGGCCGCCGCGCAGGCCGGCGTTTAGAATCCGGTGCGCAATGTGCGCCAAAGAAAAAGCCACCGGTCCAAGGACCAGTGGCTCTGAAGTACGCGTGGAACGGGGTGTTCAGCGTGTCTGGAGCATAGCGCCCCCCTCCCGGCGGACCAATACCACAAATGCGGTATTCGATGGAATGCCGGCGCCCGGGCCCCAGATTAGTGCGAATACTGGCGTAATCCCTAGCCCGCGCGCGGACGTGGAGGAAACGCCCCCGCGTACGAAAACGGACGGCTTCTGCCGCGATCCGGTATGGCTTCGGCGCCGAAGTTGCGCGAATGCTATACAATCGAGAACGATTTTTATTTACCTACGCGGGGCGGTGATCCTGCCTGCGCACTGGAAACCTATGCGGTTGTCTGAACTGCCCCGGCGCACGGCCGCCGTTGTGAAATCGGTGGACGATGCCACCCAGAACGATCCCATCGCGCGCCGCCTGCGCGATCTCGGTTTTGTGCCGGGCGAAGCGGTGCAGATCATCGCATTCGGCCCCTTCGGCAAAGACCCGCTGGTGGCGCAGGTCGGCTTCACGCGCTTTGCGCTGCGCCGCGCCGAAGCGGCCCGCATTACCGTGGATGTGGTAAGCGCCACCGTCTCAAGCATCGCCCCGGCGGCCCAGCCCGACGCCCCCGCCGCCCAGCGTATCGCCTGAGGGCGTTGCCCCAGGCCGATCAGGACCCCCTGCCAACATGTCCGTCGCACAACCTCCTTCCGCCCTGCGCATTGCGCTGGTGGGCAATCCCAATTGCGGCAAGACCGCACTGTTCAACCGCCTGACCGGCAGCCGCCAGAAGGTGGCCAACTACGCCGGCGTGACCGTCGAGCGCAAGGAAGGCCATTTCGTCTCGCCGGCCGGCCGCAGCGTACGCATCCTCGACCTGCCGGGCGCGTACAGCCTGCACGCGGCCAGCCTGGACGAGGCGATCACGCGCGAGGTCTGCATGGGCCAGCGCCCCGGCGAGCCGCGTCCGGACCTGATCGTCTCGGTGGTAGATGCCACCAACCTGCGCCTGCACCTGCGCTTCGTGCTGGAACTGCGCCGGCTGGGCGTGCCGATGGTGGTGGTGCTCAATATGAGCGATGCCGCGGCGAAACGCGGCATCCTGATCGACCGCGACGCGCTGTCGCAGGCGCTTGGCGTGCCGGTGGTGCAGACCGTGGCCGTGAAGCGCGATGGCGCCGCGGCGCTGATCGACCTGCTCGACGGCGTGCTGCCGCCGGCCCCGCCCGTGCCGCCGCAGTCCGTGGAGGCGATGTCCGAGCTGGACACGCACGCCGAGGTCAAGCGCCTGCTGGACACCGCCGTGACCATGCCGACGCGCACCGCCCGGCTCGATGACGCACTCGACCGCGTGATCCTGCATCCGGTGGCCGGCCTCGTCATCCTGGCCGTGCTGCTGTTCTTCATGTTCCAGGCCGTGTTCTCGTGGGCGGAGCCGCTCATGGACGGCATCGAGGCCGGCGTGCACCTGGCCGGCGAAGTCGTGGGCGGCTGGCTGCCCGCAGGCCTGCTGCACAGCCTGATCGTCGATGGCCTGATCGCCGGCCTGGGCAGCGTGATCGTGTTCCTGCCGCAGATCCTGATCCTGTTCCTCTTCATTCTCACGCTGGAGGAGTCGGGCTACCTGCCGCGCGCCGCGTTCCTGCTGGACCGCCTGATGATGGGCGCGGGGCTCTCGGGGCGCTCGTTCATCCCGCTGCTGTCGAGCTTCGCCTGCGCGATTCCGGGGATCATGGCCACGCGGACCATCCAGGACCCGCGCGACCGGCTGACCACCATCCTGGTGGCGCCGCTGATGACCTGCTCGGCGCGGCTACCCGTGTATGCGCTGCTGATCGGCGCATTCATCCCCGAACGCACCGTGGCGGGCCTGTTCAACCTGCAGGGCCTGGTGCTGTTCGCGCTGTACGTGGCGGGCATCGTCAGCGCGCTGGTGGTGGCCTATGTGCTCAAGTTCTTCCGCCGTGACCGCACCGACCATCCGCTGCTGATGGAACTGCCGTCGTACCGGATTCCGAATCCGCGCGACATCGCCATTGGCCTGTGGGAGCGTGCCCGGATCTTCCTGTCGCGCGTGGGCAAGGTGATCCTGACGCTGACCGTGTTGCTGTGGTTCCTGGCCACGTTCCCGTCGCCGCCGGAAGGCGCCACGCTGCCTGCCATTGACTACAGCTTCGCCGGCATGCTGGGGCGCGCGCTGGAGCACGTGTTCGCGCCGATCGGCTTCAACTGGCAGATCTGCATCGCGCTGGTACCGGGTCTGGCCGCACGCGAAGTGGCGGTTGGCGCACTCGCCACGGTCTATGCGCTCTCGGGCAGCGATGACGCGGTAGCCGTGCAGCTGGCGCCGATGATTGCCGCGCAGTGGTCGCTGGCCACGGCGCTGTCCCTGCTGGCGTGGTACGTGTTTGCGCCGCAGTGCATTTCCACGCTGGCGGTGATCCGGCGCGAGACCAATTCCTGGGCGGTGATGGCGGCTTCTGCGGCCTACCTGACCGGGCTGGCCTACCTCGCGTCGTTCGTCACATATCGCGCGGCGCTGGCATTTGGTTGAGACGAGGTTGAAACTGGCGGCACCGACTTGGGTCCAACGGCCATGACGCTCTATCACGCCTTCGAAATCCTGGTGGTCGCGCTGATCGTGACGGCTTGCGCGGTCCACGTGACGGGCCGCTACATGCCGCGCACGCGCGAACGCGTGAAGGCGACCCTGGCCGTGCGCCTGGGCGGCGCCGCCGCAACGGGCTGGCGCGGATGGCTGGCGCGGCGCCTGGCGCCGCAGGCGGCGGCGGGTTGCGCCTCCGGATGCGAGACGAACAGCGGCTGCGGCACGTGCGGGTCGAATACGTCATCTGCGGCCTCGGCCCCGCCGGACAACGAGCAGATCATCCGGTTCGTGCGCAAATCCTGACGGCACGGCGAACATCCCGACAAAGAACGGCGGTCCTGGCGACCGCCGTTTTTGCTTTCCAGGCCCGGATCTCTGCACGCAGAAACGGGTACGCTCGCCCTTCCCAGCCCGCCCGATCCACGCAGAAACGGGTACGCCCACACTCATCCCGCATCGGCAACGGGCAAAGAAAAACCCGCCGCGCGGGAAGCGCGGCGGGTTTCGTCGTCCAGCCGATTTACTGCACCACGCCGGCCAGCGTGATCGACACGGGCATCGCCTCGGGCCCAGCCGTGCAGCGCGCGGTAACCGTGAACGGCCCGTTGGCGAGCGGCGTGATCGATGCCGAGTTCGGCGCGATGACCACCTGGTTCAGGATGATATTGCTGCTGGCGGTGGACCACGCCCAGCTGCCGAAGCACGGCGAGATGCCTTCGTCGATGCCGCGATGGAGCAGATGCACCGCGATCGTGGCCCCGATACCCGGCGGCACCACCAGCGGCTGCGGGCCGTTGTAGACCAGCGCCCAGGTCGGCTGCTCGGTGACGAGCAGGGTGGCGCGCGGCGTGGCGGCCAGCGTCAGGCTGCTGGCGAACTCGGCGAGCACGCTTTGCAGCGGCGACGCACCATTCGGCCGGCTTGTGCTGACCGTGGTCAGGCGCGTGGCGCCATCCGGCAGCACCGCCAGCGACGGCGAGGTCGTGGTGAAGGTCCAGAGCCCGTTGAAGTCCGGCGTGACATCGCTCTCGTCATTGCGCACCACCTTCGACGCATAGACCTGCGGATAGCCGTTCAGCACGTTCAGCGCATTGATCTGGGCGCCGTTCTGCGACAGCACCAACCGGTAGCTGGCCACGCCGGCCTTGGCCACCGACACCAGGAAGGCGCCGGTCAGCACCGAGTTGTCCGGCGCCGTGACCGAGACCGAGACCACCGATTGCGCGACGGTATCGGACGCATTCACTCCGCGCAGCATGCCCACGTTGACCGCGCCGGTGACCTGCACGGCCGCCGTGCTGCTGCTCCAGTTCCAGCCGCTGCCGGCCGTGGAGCGGTCCGCGCCGTCACTGTCGATCAGGGACGCGGTGACGGGCAGCACCTGGCCGTCAGTCATCGACAACACCGGGTACGGCAGCGCCAGGCTGTAGGTACGTGTGCCGGGCGCGACCACCGTGATGATGGCCGAGACCTGCGGCAACGCCGTGGTGGCGTTGCTGGCGCCGGTAACGGTGGCCAGCAGGCTGATGGTGGCGGTGCCGGTACCCACGCCGGTCACCACGCCGCTGCCCGGCACCGTACCGTTGCCCACGGCCGCTACCGAACTGTTCGACGAGGTCCAGACGAAGCTGGTGTTGCCGGTGACGTCGTTGCCGTTGTTGTCTACCACTGACGCGGTCAGCGAAATCGAGCTGCCCACCGAGACCTGGCCGGACGTCTGGCTCATTACCACCGTGTACGACTTGGCAGCCGTCGCGCCATTCCCACCGCTACCGCCGTTGCCGCCGCTACCGCCATTGCCGGTGGTGCCCGTTGGCGTGGTGCCTCCCCCACTGGACCCGCCGCCGCCGCCGCAGGCTGCCATCAGCGCCACCGTGGCCGCGCAGGCGAGCCAGGAAATCCATCGACCTGTCGTCATGGTTTGTCCCCTTCTGTTGTAATGTCCCGTTCCCGTGCTAGGAGACTAGGCGCGATCCGCCAGCCGATGTACTGGCCAGAGGACTGAGCGGCACCCCACATATCGGGATGAGGTCATCCCCGGTCTACGGCAAGCGGTTGACGCCAAGTGCGGAATTCGACTACGCTGACGGCTTACCCTTTTCGCGCACGATGCACGCTACCGCCCTCCTCCTCCGCCACGCCGCCGATGCTCTGCGCATCGATGCCGCCGTGCGCGCGTGCGTGGCGCGGGCTGGCCGGCTGTCGCGCCGCGGCCTGGCCGCATCCCCCTCCTCGCTGCTACTAGACCTACCGACCGGTTGCCGGGCCTAGCGCCCCGTGGCAGTTCGGCAGCCGTCTATCGCCACCGTTTTTCCGTTTTTTCCCCGATTTTTTGATTTTTGCCTGTCGCATCTTCCCGCGAGGAAGGAGAACACCCATGTTGCGCAATCCCGCCGCCAAGTACCGCCCCGCCACCACCGTCAACCTGCCTGACCGCACCTGGCCGTCGCGCCAGATCACGCGCGCCCCGCGCTGGATGAGCACCGACCTGCGCGACGGCAACCAGGCCCTGATCGAGCCGATGAACCCCGCACGCAAGCTGCGCTTCTTCGAGCAACTCGTGAAGGTGGGGCTGAAGGAGATCGAGGTGGCCTTCCCGTCGGCCTCGCAGACCGATTTCGACTTCGTCCGCATGCTGATCGAGGAAGACCGGATTCCGGCCGACGTGAACATCGTGGTGCTGACCCAGTCGCGCGAGGACCTGATCCGGCGCACCGTGGAGTCGGTACGCGGCGCGCGCCAGGCCACCATCCACCTGTACAACCCGATCGCGCCGGCGTGGCGCCGCATCGTCTTCAATGCCTCGCGCGAGGAGATCCGCGAGGTGGCCGTGAGCGGCACGCGCCTGATCCGCGAACTGACCGATGCGATGCCGGAGACCGCCTGGACCTACGAGTATTCGCCCGAGACCTTCAGCCTGGCCGAACTCGATTTCTCGCTCGAGGTTTCCGACGCGGTCTCGGCCGTGTGGGAGCCGTCCGCCGCCCGCCCGATGGTGCTGAACCTGCCGACCACCGTGGAATGCAGCACGCCCAACGTGTTCGCGGACCAGGTGGAATGGATGCATCGCCATCTGGCGCGGCGCGAGCACATCGCGCTGTCCGTGCATCCGCACAATGACCGTGGCACCGCCGTGGCCGCCGCCGAGCTGGCCGTGATGGCCGGCGCGGACCGCGTGGAAGGCTGCCTGTTCGGCAACGGCGAGCGCACCGGCAACGTCGATCTGGTCACGCTGGCGCTGAACCTCTACACCCAGGGCGTGGCGCCGGAACTCGATTTCTCGGATATTGACGAAGTGCGCCAGTGCGTGGAGCACTGCAACCAGCTGCCCGTGCATCCGCGCCATCCGTATGTCGGCGATCTCGTCTTCACGGCGTTTTCCGGCTCGCACCAGGACGCCATCCGCAAGGGCTTCGCCCAGCAGAAGCCGGACGCGATCTGGGAAGTGCCCTACCTGCCGATCGACCCGGCCGACCTCGGCCGCAGCTATGACGCCGTGATCCGCGTGAACAGCCAGTCCGGCAAGGGCGGCATGGCCTACCTCCTCGAGCAGGCGCACGGCATCTTTATGCCGCGCCGGCTGCAGATCGAATTCAGCCGCGCCGTACAGGCGATGACCGATGAAACCGGCCTGGAAGCGAGCGCCGACGACCTCTACGCGCTGTTCCGGCGCGAGTACCTCGACGTGGACGCGCCGCTGCACTATGTCTCGCATCGCATGGTCTCGACGAGCGAGGCCAGCAACGCCAGCGTGGAGATCGAGGTGGAACTGGTACGCGATGGCCAGCCGGTGCGGGCGCGCGGCGCGGGCAACGGCCCGATCGATGCCGTGGTCGACGCCTTCGTACGCGGCCTGGGCCTGCCGGTGCGAGTGATGGACTACCACGAGCACGCCCTGACCGCCGGCGCCGATGCGCGCGCGGCCTGCTATGTGGAAGTGCGCGTCGGCGACTCGCCCACGGGCTTCGGCGCGGGTGTGGATGCGAACATCGTCACGGCGTCCCTGCGCGCGGTAGTGTGCGGCGTGAACCGGCACATCGGGCGCGCCAGCCAGGAAGCGCAGGCCGCCTGAGGCGGAGCGAGGCCAACTGCGCTCCGCCGCCGTGGAGAAAACCGGTGTGCCCCGCCCCCACGGGGCACACCCGGAAAGACGTCCTTGCGGACGCCCACGACATGCGCGATGCATTCACCACGTGCGCACAGCGTACGGGCCGCGCCACGCGGGCGCCACGAATAAATCCGCATGTAAATAGAACGGGAGCGGGCAGACGCCCGGGATCATCGGCTGTCGCGCGGCCGCCACGCGGGGCCGCGCAACTTGCGCTGGGTCAAGATGGGGATGGGAGGCAAAGGCCACACTGGCCGCACAGTTTTTCCTCGCCTGTGCATACCAACATGACCAACTTCTCCCTCACTCGCAAGACACTCTGCACCACCCTGGCCGCGCTGGCGGCCTCCGCCGCGTTCGCGGCCCCAGCCATGGCTGCCGAGGAAGCCCAGGGCAACTGGATGGTCCGCATGCGCGGCACCTTCCTCGACATGTCCAACAAGTCTGATCCAGTGGGCGGCGTGGGCGCGTCGGACCGCATCCACGTCAACAACAAGTGGATTCCGGAAGTCGACATCACGTACTTCATCGTGCCGCACATCGCCGCCGAACTGGTGCTGACGATTCCGCAGAAGCAGGACGTCTCGCTCGATGGCCAGAAGATCGGCACGTTCAAGCACCTGCCGCCCAGCCTGCTGCTCCAGTACCACTTCATCCCGAACGGCACGTTCCGGCCGTACATCGGCGCGGGCGTGAACGCCACGCGCATCTACGGCGCGGACATCGCCGGCAACACGCTGAACCTGGACCGCTGGAGCGTGGGCCCGGCCCTGCAGATCGGCATGGACTACAAGCTCACCAAGAACTGGTTCCTGAACGTGGACGCCAAGAAGGTGTGGATCTCCAGCAACGTGTATGCCGGCGGCGTGAAGGTTTCCACGGTCAAGCTCGATCCGTGGCTGTTCAGCGCCGGCGTGGGTTACCGGTTCTGATGTTGGACGCCCCGCTCCGCCCGGAGCGGGGTGGCAAGCCTCAGCGGAAGGCCGGCTCGTCGAAGCTGCGCAACTTCCGCGAGTGGAGCTCTTCCACGCCGTTCTCCCGCAGGATACGGATCGCCTCGAGGCCGATCGTCATATGCTGGCTCACGCGCTGCCGATAGAACGTATTGGCCATGCCGCGCAGCTTCAACTCCCCATGCAAGGGCTTGTCGGACACGCATAGCAGCGTGCCGTAGGGCACGCGCAGCCGGAAGCCATTGGCGGCGACCGTCGCGCTTTCCATGTCGATGGCGATCGCGCGGGACTGGTTGAAGCGCGCGTAGAGCGACTTCGACTTCAACTCCCAGTTGCGGTCATCGGTCGACACCACCGTCCCGGTCCGCATGCGCGTCTTCATCTCGTTGCCGGACAGGCCAGTGATGCGGGCGACGGCTTCCTGCAGCGCCACCTGGATCTCGGCGATCGGCGGCACGGGCACCCATGGCGGCAGGTCGTGGTCGAGCACGTGGTCATCACGCACATAGGCGTGGGCCAGCACGTAGTCGCCAAGCTGCTGCGAGCGGCGCAGGCCGCCGCAGTGGCCCACCATCAGCCAGCAATGCGGACGCAGCACGGCGAGGTGATCGGTCATCGTCTTCGCGTTCGACGGCCCGACGCCGATATTGACCAGCGTGACGCCGAGCTTGTCCTCGCGCACGAGGTGGTAGGCCGGCATCTGCGGCAGCGCGCGCGGGCGGGTGGCGTCGTCGGGTTCGCTGTCGCCAAGGTTCTGGGTCACGTCGCCCGGTTCGATGAAGCGCACGTAGCCGTCGCCGCCATCGCCGGACATCAGCGAGCGGCCCAGCGCCACGAACTCATCGACATAACGCTGATAGTTCGTGAACAGGACAAAGCGCTGGAAGTGCTGCGGCGCCGTGCCGGTGTAGTGGTAGAGCCGCTGCAGGGCCAGGTCCACGCGCTCCGCGGAGAACAGCGAGAGCGGCCAGGCCTCGCCCGGCGTGGGCTCGTAGGTGCCGTTGGCGATGGAGTCGTCGATGCGGCTCAGCTCGGGCAGCACGAAGGAGGCTTCCAGCTCGCGCGCCTGGGTGTAGCTGATGTCGGTGGTCGAGGCTTCGATCACGAACGGCAACGGGATTGGACGGCGCGACAGGCCAACCACCACCGGCACGCGGTGATAGCGCATCAGGCGCTCGATCTGGTCGCGGTAGTAGTCGCACAGCAGGTCCGGCCGCGTGACCGTGGTGCCGTAGACGCCGGGGTAGGCTACCGTACCCCACGAAGGGCGGCTGTCGGTCACCATGGTTTCGAGGTTGACCGAGATGCCGAGGTACGGGTAGCACGCGTGGGCCGCCGATGGGAGGGGCTTGCCCTGCGCGAAGGCGTCGAAACGCGCGCGCACGGCGGCGACCGAGCCGTCGTAGATCTCGCGAATGCGCGCCAGCGCGCTGTCCGCGTCAGAGAACTCGGCCAACTGATCGGCCGGATGGGCGGAAGAGAAGATCGAGGCGTTCATGGCAACCATCATACCGCGCGGCATCGCGCCGTGGCGGCATTCGATCGCGTTGCGTGGGAATACGAACGCTTGTGCGCATTGCACCGTGCATTGTTTGACGCATCCACATCCGCTTCGCTACACTCTGTCGCCATTCGCGCCGCACATCGCAGCTTCGTGGCGCAAACGCCGCTGCGCTCCCCACTTTGGTTGGGGGTACGGCACGCGACATGGTATCTGGCAGGAGGAGCCGTCGATGGAAATCCGTAACCCGTTGCCCGCAGAGATCGAGGCGGCCAGGCGTCTGTTGGCCGCCAACGGTTGGGAGCAACAGGTCGGCAATGCGGAACGCTTCGCGCAACTGATCGCCAATTCCCAACGCGTGGCCGTGGCCGTGGAGAAAGGCGAGGTGATCGGCTTCGCCCGGGCGCTGTGCGACGACATCGCCAACGGCTACATCTCGATGGTGGCCGTGGCGCCGCAGCACCGCCGGCGCGGCATCGGCCGGGCGCTGGTGCGCCAGGTCATGGGCAATGATCCCGACATCGTCTGGGTGTTGCGCGCGGCACGCTCCTCGGAAGCCGCCTTCTTCGGCCAACTCGGCTTTGCCCCGTCGATGGTCGCCATGGAGTGGCGGCGGCGCTGATTTTCCTCACGCCCTGGCCGTTACTCCACCACTGTCACTCCGCCATCGCGCGCCGGAAAGCGTCCGCCGATCCCATCTGGCGGAACAGCTTGCCACCCGGCGCGAAGCGGTCTGCCGTCGACAGGCCGCCCACCACCACCGGTTCGAACCCTGCCTCGCGCACCAGTTGCGCGGCCACGGCCAGTGCGGCTGCGTCGTCGCCGGCCATCGGCACCGCCATCAGCGCGCCCTGGCGATGGCTCTCGCGGGCGAATTCCCCTGCACCGGTGAAGTTGAACACGCGCACGATCCGCGCGCCGGCCAGGTACTTGGCCGTGGTCGCGCCGATGCCGTTGGCTTTCACCTCCTCCACGATCGCACCGTCACGCGGCGAGACCGCATTGGTGGCATCGAGCACGATCTTGCCCTGCCACTTATTCTGCTGGCCCACCTCGGGCACGGCGCCGTAGGGCACGGCCAGTAGCAGCACATCGGCGAAGGCCACCGCCTGCGCCACCGTGCCGGCCTGCGCCAGCGGGCCGAGCGAATCGGTCAGGCTCTTCAGGGACTCCGGGTGGCGCGAGGAGAACATCACGGGGTGCCCGGCCTTGACGAACAGGCCGCCCACGGTGCCGCCGATGCGCCCCGAGCCAATCACGCCGATCTTCGATTTGGCCGCCTGCTGCTGCGCCATCGCCGGTAGCGCGCCTGCCACGGCCACCAGCCCCATCACCCCCAGCACCCTGCGCCGGCCCCGGTGCATGCCTGTCGATTCGTAGCCCATCGCATCGCTCCAGCGGTTCCGATCTAGCCACTCTAGGCGAAATCCACGCCACCGGCGCTGTCATGGGAGTGTCACAGCCGCTGCCTAGACTGGCGCGCGACTACGTGCCGCCCTCGGCACTTATCGACAACAACAACGAACAGGGGAAATCATGGGAAAGAGGACCAGGCAGGCAGCCTTTGCCGTGCTGATCTCGGCCACGCTGGCGCTGGGCGCCTGCGGCGGCGACGATGACAACGGCAGCGCCGCGAATGGCGGCAATGGTGGCAACGGCGGAAATGGCGGCACCACGCAGCCGGCGTCGGTGCAGCCGCTGTCGGGCGGATCGCTGTATGTCGGCGCGGTCAGCTTTGGTGACACGGTGTCCGTCGAACTCGACAAACCCGCCGCCGGCCAGCTCACCCTGCGCTTCCTCGATTCCCGCTTCGGCCTGGCCGGGGCGCTGGTGGGCCAGTACGTGCTGGAAGACGGCACCTACCGCGTGACCGGCCTCGCCGCCAGCGGCACCGACGTGCCGGCAGCACTGGCTGCCGCCGCCGCCTCCATCACCTTCCGCTTCACGCTCGACGACGGCGTGCTCTCCGGCGCGCTGGGCCAGGTGCCCAACGTCAAGGCCGGCAACGGCGCCCTGCTGCAGGGCTATATCTCGGCCGGCAACCGTGGCGCGCAGCTGGCCGACATCGCCGGCACCTACAGCTACCTGCGCCAGACCGGCGATGCCGCCAGCGCGGGCCAGCTCAATATCGGCGCGGATGGCAGCGTGCGCGTCTGCGCCGGGCTGGGCTATAGCGCCGACTGCGCCGGTGGCCAGTCGGGCAAGCTGGCGGCCGATACCGACCAGTCGCGCTATCCCGGCGCCTTCGCGCTGACGCTGGGCGGCAGCACGGTCGGCCGCCTGTTCGTAGGCCGCCAGCAGGGTCAGGTGGCGCTGTTCGTCGATGAAACCGGCGCCAGCGCCACGGCGCCCACCGGTAGCTGGGTCGTGCGCACGGCCGCGGCCGTCGCCGCCAATGGCATCGATGGCGACTGGGTCTGCGCCGAGCCGGAACTCGACGACAGCAACGCCGCCACGGGCCGTACGCGCCGCAACATCGTCTCGGTGGCCGGTACCACGCTCGCCGCGGACAACATCCCCGTGGACGTGACGCTGGCCTACAACCGCGCCGGCGGGGCCGCCGCCAACGGGCTGGTCTCGGGCACGTGGCAGGCCACCGTGGCCGGCCAGTCCCAATCGCTCGGCCTGACCTGGCTGCCGGTGAGCAAGAACCTCGCGTACCAGCTCCGGCAGGTGCCGGGCAGCACGCGACAGCTTCCCGCCGTGTGCGCGCCGATGGCCACGCCGACGCCGGTCTCGACCTATCTGTCGGCCACTGCAGGGCAGAACATCCTCGTCACGCTGGCCGATCTGCGCCCCACGCAGCCGGCCATCGGCCGCGACCAGATCTACTACAAGCTCGGGCGCTACGCCGCGGACCCGATCAAGAAGTTCGACGACGCCTGCGAGACCAACGGCCAGAGCAAGACCAGCACCTGGGATGCGGCCACGTCCCGCCTCAGCGACCTCGCCTCCTTCACCTGCACCAAGGCGGTCGGCAACAAGCCGGCCGACATGAAGACGCTGGTGGTGGGGCCGTACGGCGAGCCGTACCTGACCGACGGGCACCACTCGTTCACGTCGATCTGGGACGCCGACACGGGCGGCGCGCAGTCGAAGATGTGGATCCGCGTGCAGGACAACCTGTCCACGCTGAACCGCGCCACGTTCTTCCGCACCCTGCGCGAGCGCAAGCTGATCTGGTCGAAGGACGGCGCCAACCAGCCGACCTACCCGGCTGACCTGCCGCGCGCGCTGGGCCTCAAGAACGGCCTCGGCAACGACCCGTATCGCGCGCTGGTCTACTTCACGCGCGACATCGGCTACAGCCAGCCGACCGACGCCACCGAGTTCACCGAGTTCTACTGGGGGGATTGGCTGCGCGGCGTGGTGGGCCTGAAGACAGTCAACCTGGACGACACCGCGAGCTACCTCGACGCCGTGCACCGCGCCTCGGCCGCCATGGTGGCGCTGGCGCAGGACGCCGTGGTCAGCAACGGCAAGACCGCCGCGCAACTGGGCGGCCTGACCACGCTGAACGAGACCGAGTTCACCGCGCTCTCGCAGCCGGTGGGGTCGGCCAAGCCCGGCAAGCTGCCGTACGCGGTGGCGTACCGGCAGGGGCTGGGGCAGGGGCTGGGGCTGAAGCCGTAAGGCAAAAAAAAGACGCCCGCTGCGATGAACTGCACCCCAAAAGTTGGACACCAACTTTTGGGGTGTTTTCATGTATCGGTACTCGGAGCAGTTCAGGCTGACAGTTATCCAGAGCTACCTGGACGGTCAGGCAGGCTATGGTGAGATCGCCA
>Ga0255338_1000951_pt1 | contig 66025 bp, 60 predicted proteins | sample MeOH1_35cm_T4_19_FD_203715 | JGI IMG/M metagenome (GOLD analysis project Ga0255338, IMG submission 203715) | Sandy soil microbial communities from University of British Columbia, Vancouver, Canada - MeOH1_35cm_T4_195 | ecosystem: Engineered > Artificial ecosystem > Sand microcosm > Unclassified ... | reverse complement strand
CAAATCCGTGCCGACGAGATCAGTCGCGTTCTTAAAGAGCAGATCAATCAGTATAATAAGAAAATTGAAGTTAGCGAAACCGGCAGCGTTCTCTCAGTAGGGGACGGGGTTGCGCGCGTATACGGTCTTGAAAACGTAATGGCGGGCGAGCTCGTTGAGTTCCCAGGCGAAATCTACGGAATGGTTTTGAATCTTGAAGATTCTTTCGTGGGTGTGGTTATCTTCGGTGAAGACCGTGGTATCAAAGAAGGCGACACAGTAAAACGAACTAAAAAGATCGTACAAGTTCCTGTTGGCGAAGCGATGCTTGGTCGCGTGGTTGACGCTCTTGGTATTCCTATTGACGGCCGTGGCGCCATCACAACTCCGCACAGCCGCGTAGTTGAGTTGAAGGCTCCTGGTATCGTTTATCGTCACCCAGTTGAAGAATCTCTTTCTACGGGCATCAAGGCTATCGACTCTTTGATTCCAATCGGCCGCGGTCAACGTGAGTTGATCATCGGTGACCGTCAAACTGGTAAAACAGCGATTGCGATCGACACTATCATTAATCAAAAAGGCCAAGGCGTATATTGCTTCTACGTAGCCATCGGTCAAAAACAATCTACCGTTGCGGCCGTTGTTGAAAAGCTTCGCGCAGCGGGCGCTCTTGAGTACACGACAGTTATTACTGCGGGTGCTTCTGACCAAGCTCCATTGCAATTCTTGGCTGCTTACTCTGGTACAGCGATGGCGGAATACTTCCGCGATACTGGCCGCCATGCTTTGATCATCTATGATGATTTGACAAAGCAAGCTCAAGCTTACCGTCAATTGTCTCTCTTGCTTCGTCGTCCTCCAGGTCGTGAGGCATATCCGGGCGACGTTTTCTATCTCCACAGCCGTCTTTTGGAACGTGCTTCTAAATTGTCTGCAGATAAAGGCGGCGGTTCTTTGACTGCATTGCCAATCATCGAGACTCAAGCGGGCGATATCTCTGCTTACATCCCAACCAACGTGATCTCTATCACTGACGGTCAGATCTTCTTGGAAACAGACCTTTTCAATAAAGGCATTCGCCCAGCGATTTCTGTCGGTAAATCAGTATCCCGCGTGGGTGGTGCCGCTCAGATTAAAGCGATGAAACAAGTTGCCGGTTCTATGAAACTAGAACTTGCTCAGTTCCGTGCGATGGAAGCCTTCGCAGCGTTTGCATCTGACCTCGATAAAGCGACTCAACAACAGTTGGCTCGTGGTCGTCGTTTGGTGGAAGTATTGAAACAAGGTCAATACTCTCCTGTAAAAGTCGAAGAACAAATCGCGATGATCTTCGCTGCTGGTAACGGCTACGTGGATCAATACCCAGAAGCAGATGTTAAGAGATACGAAAAAGAGTTGATGGAGTTCTTGAAACAAAAACACTCTCACGTACTTAAAAACATCGCTGAGAAGAAAGCTATGGCTGACGACATCAAGAAGTCCCTTGTTGCGGCTCTTGAAGAGTTTAAAGCGGTTTTCCAACCTTCTACTAAGTAATAGGATGCCGCAATGGCGAGTTTAAAGGATATCAGGGCTCGAATTGAGTCCACTAAAAATACGCAGCAGATTACAAAGGCGATGAAACTCGTCTCTGCTGCGAAATTACGTAAGGCGCAGAATAATATTACAAATATGCGTCCTTATGCTCTTACTTTGCGAAAAGTAATTGCTGATATCGCTATCACTAACAAAGTTTCTCACCCGTTGATGGAACAAAAACCTGAAGTAAAAAAAGTACTTCTGGTGGTTTTGACTTCGGATCGCGGTCTTTGCGGTGGTTTCAATAGCAATATCAACAAATTCGCAGAGAACTATTATAAGACAAACGTAAAGAGCTTTGAAAAGATTGAGTTTCTTTTCATCGGTCGTAAAGGGAATGATTACTTCACTAAGAAGGGCTATAAAGCCATTGATTCTATCACTCGCTTGGACAAGGACATTTCATATGACCTTGCTTCGCATGTGGCAGATCGTTTGATGAAGCAATATCTCTCTGGCGACTATGACGAGATCCGTTTGGTTTACAATGAATTCAAATCGGCAATCTCTCAGCAAGTTGTTTGCGAAACTCTTCTTCCAATCGACGTTGAAAAAACATCTTTCGACACGACTGGAACAAAAGTGGGCTTTGCTGTCGATATGATTTTCGAACCAGTTCCTCAGCAAATTATTGAACAATTGCTGGTGAAGCACTTTGATCTTCAAGTGTACAGAGTGATGTCAGAAAGTGTGGCTGCAGAACATGGCGCTCGTATGACTGCGATGGAAAATGCGACCAACAATGCGAAAGAGATGATTAACTCTTACACGCTGACATACAACAAATTGAGACAAGAAAAAATTACTACAGAATTAACTGAAATCGTGAGCGGTGCAGAGGCACTGAAATAATAGGAGCGTATGAAAATGGCTAACGGTAAAATCAAACAGGTGATGGGCCCGGTTGTCGACGTTGAGTTCGAAGGTGGCGAGCTTCCTCCCATCAACACGGCTCTCCGTTCTACAAATAAATCAATCTCTGATAAAGACATGAACATCGTATTTGAAGTTGCACAACATCTTGGTGATGGCGTGGTTCGTACTATCTCAATGGACTCTACTGAGGGTCTTGTAAGAGGCGAAAAAGTTGTCAGCACGGGCAACATGATCTTGGCGCCAGTAGGCCCTGAGGTTTTGGGTCGTATCATCAACGTCATCGGCGAGCCGGTTGATGAAGCAGGTCCAGTAAAATCAAAAGACAACTGGCCAATCCACAGAGCGGCTCCAAAATTTGAAGACCTTGCGGTTGCGGCAGAAATGCTGATGACTGGTATCAAGGTTGTGGATCTTTTGGCTCCTTATTCTAAGGGCGGTAAGATCGGTCTCTTCGGTGGTGCCGGCGTAGGTAAAACCGTATTGATCCAAGAATTGATCCGCAATATCGCGACTGAGCATGGTGGTTACTCTGTATTCGCCGGCGTCGGCGAGCGTACTCGTGAAGGTAATGACTTGTGGGCTGAGATGAAACAATCAGGCGTTATCAACAAGACGGCGCTTGTATTCGGTCAGATGAATGAGCCACCTGGAGCACGTGCGCGTGTTGCTTTGACTGGTTTGACTGTTGCGGAATACTTCCGTGACGTAGAAAAACAAGACGTTCTTTTCTTCGTAGACAATATCTTCCGTTTCACTCAAGCGGGTGCAGAGGTTTCCGCGTTGTTGGGTCGTATCCCTTCAGCGGTGGGTTACCAACCTACATTGGCAACTGAGATGGGCGCGATGCAAGAACGTATTACATCTACTAAATCCGGTTCTATCACTTCCGTACAAGCGGTTTACGTACCTGCGGATGACTATACGGATCCAGCTCCAGCCACTACATTCACTCACTTGGATGCGACGACGAACTTGGATCGTGATATCGCTGCGATGGCGATCTTCCCAGCGGTTTCTCCGCTCACGTCGACTTCTCGTATCTTGGATCCACAAGTTGTGGGTGAAGAGCACTACAAAACGGCTCGTGATACTCAAGCGATCCTTCAGCGTTACAAAGAACTTCAAGATATCATCGCCATCCTTGGTATGGACGAGTTGTCTGAAGACGATAAGCTGGTTGTATCTCGTGCTCGTAAGATTCAGCGTTTCTTGTCTCAGCCGTTCTTCGTTGCTGAGCAGTTCACGGGTCTTTCTGGTAAGTACGTAGATATCAAAGACACTGTTAAAGGTTTCCGCGAAATCTTGGATGGTAAACACGATAGCTTGCCAGAACAGGCATTCTACATGGTTGGAACTATCGAAGAAGCTGTTGAAAAAGCTAAGAAGCTTCAAGCTTAAGGATAACTTATGTTTACATTAACACTGGTGACTCCGGAAAAAAGACTCGTGATCGATCAAGAAATTGATGAGGTCACGGTTCCGGCTTTCAGAGGGGAATTAAACATTCTCTCTGGTCACGCTCCTTTGATCACAACGCTCGAGACAGGCATTTTGAAATACAAACTCAAAGGCCAACCAGAGCAAAAGGTGGCAATCAGCTGGGGTTACTGCCAAGTAAACCCACAAGGTGTGAACATCTTGGCTGAGTACGCTGCGGTTCCTATGGATCTTCAAATCGATGAACTCAAGAAGGCTTTGGCTGAAGCTGAACGTAAATTGAGCACCGAGTCTTTGGATGAAGAGCAATGGGCAGAAGCTCAAAGAGAAGTGGCGAAAGCTAGAACAGGAATGGAAATCTTTCCTGGAACTTGGTCGTAAAGATCAAGCTTAGATTCAAAAAACGGAAAGCCTGGGCGATGAACCCGGGCTTTTTTATTTTCCCTTCAGATTATAGAACTCGATACAGGGATTTTGTTTTGCACTTAACCCGGCTAAGTAACCAGGATTTAAATTGGGAGACTCATTTGGAGCCCAAGCCGGGCGAGTATTGTTGTGCTCGGAGCGTGGATACCAAAAATTTGTTACGACTTTATAATCATCAGGGAAGCTATTAGTCTCATAACTTGTTATGAGGCTTCTTGCAGTCTTTTGAGCTTCCGCATAAAGAGTTGCGACGGGTGCATTTTTTTGTGCTTTGCTAAGATAGGTCAGAGCTTTCAGCGGACATAAAAAGATAATAGAAAACGGATTCTCCTTTTTTTCTTTAGAAGACGGAACGTTATAAGTCTTTGAAAAAGAAGTAGTGAACTGCTTGTTAGCGAAGATTACATCGGCATAGGGATCTAGTGAGTTTCTAGCTTTTTGTCGAACGCGGTTCATGATGCCCCAGCCGATGGAAGTCATAACTATCTCCTCTGAGGTAGCGTTGCACTTATTGTTCCAGTATCCGCTGGAGAGAGATTCCGCAAAAATCAAGCGCGCCAGAATTTCCTCTTTGCCCAAATCTGCCTTCATAGCCTCCCTCTTGGCATATGCCTCTGGGGTCAGATTAGGGTCATTGTTGGCCCTTGGATCTTGGGCGACGAGAGGAGAGTTAGAATCATTGGGATCTTTGCGTGTAGCTGGCAAGAGGGGATCACAGTTGCCCAGTTCAGTTGGTTGAGACGGCGCATTGAGCTGCTTACCACTAGAAAGTGTCTTCGAAGACGAAGCAACTTCGCCAGCGAAACTTAAAGAAGCCATTAGCAGGAAAAATAAAATTTTCGAGATCACTCCGCAGGTTCCTCGTCGTGGTTGTCATCACTCATTGTGGGCGAAGTCTCCGAGTGCTCTTCGCCTGGCTAAGGCTCGTAGGTTATCGGCCACTTTTTTTCCTGCTTCTGGATGAGGGAAATAGAGATTTACGACGTTGAGGAACTTGTCCGGGTCTACAATGAGGCTTGGTGTATTGAGGTTAATGACCAAAATCCTTTTTGCTAAAGATTTTGGAAGAAGCTCAAGCACCGTTGCTGTTTTCGGGCCATATACTGCATAGACACCGTAACTGCATGAAGACTTTGCCATGGAGCTTACGAGCATTTGGGGTTTGGTTTTAGCCGTGGTCTTAAAGGCAACCATAGGCATGTTTGATTTTTTAAAAGATCCAAGGAATTCTTCCATTGGAGAGAAAACGCAAATCGGTTTTTTGCTGCTAATGCTTTTCTCTGGAATAGCTGCGGGAGAGCGGTCGCTAGGGTCGTGCCTGGACTTTTGCAGTGCAACTTTGACGTTAAAATCAAGAATACGAGATTCGATTTCACGTAACTTTTTTGTGGAAAGAGCCACCACATTGGTATTTTGAATTTCTCCAAATTGCGGAGACTTTTCTTGAAGATATTTTTTCACTGCAAGAATGCGGGCAACCTTTTCGTTTAACTCGGTCATCGGAAGCTCGCCGTTGATGACGGCACGTTTAACGCGCTCGATGGCCTTGGCTTGATCCTTAAATGACCAGGTCATCATGATAATATCCGCGCCGGCTTTCAGAGCTTGTAGGCCAGCTTCGTGTGGATTGCTGACTTCGGAGAGGCCCTTCATTTGAATGTCATCTGTAATGACTAAACCGGTATAGCCGATTTGCTTGCGCAAAATATCTTTAATAATTTTCGGCGAAAGTGTCGCAGGAGTCTTCGTCGCATCTAATGTGGGATAGCTGAAATGCGAGAGCATAATAGCTGTGTTGGATCCCAGCTTTGAGAATTCTTCAAAAGGCTTCAAATCGCGTTCATAAAGAGTCTCCGCCGAGGCTTTGTATTCAACTTTCTTTTTGTGTGGATCTTCACTGATAGAGCCAACGCCGGGAAAGTGTTTTGCAGTCGGAATGACGGCTTCTTCAAGAAGACCTTTTGAGAGAGAAACTCCGATGGAACTGACCTTCTCAGCATCAGATCCAAAAGATCTTAAACCAATGAAGCTGTCGCTTTCAGGGCTGCTGATATCCAACACCGGAGCGAGATTCATATTAAAACCGAGTGTGCGAATGATTTTTGCAGTTTCTTGTCCCAGCGAAAGCGCTAGTTGTGGATCCTGCGTTTGACCAATAGACATGGCATTGGGAATTGGCGGGCGCGTAGGAACGCGAGCGACTTGGCCACCTTCTTGGTCTACGGCAATAATCGGCAATGTCTGAGACGCACTCAGGGCAACCTTTTGCAGTTTTGAATTCATCTGTGCGACTTGCGACAGAGATGAAATGTTGCGCTTAAAGAGAATGAAAGAGGAGACTTTGTATTTGCGAATAAAGTTTTCGAGCTGCGGGTCAACACTGGTTTGTGGGAAGCCAATCAAAAATAGTTGGCCCACCTTCTGATCAAGACTCATTTCCTCTACTGAGGGAGGTGTTTGAGCTGTCACAAAGTTGGGAAATAGAACCAAAATCAAAAAACCAATAACACCGCGGAAACAAACTTCCATAGAATAAGAATAACAGCTTCGTCCTCTCACACTACAGGCGAGAATGCGTGGAAATGAAGAAATTGAGCTTACGTCCTAAGACCTATGATTTGCTGATAACGACCTTGGTCTGCTTTCTTACGACCTTGATCGTGAGTTCCGCTATGGCAGCGGCAGAGGAAGCAGCTCCCGTCGAAGATTATCGTACGGCAAACGACCTCGTCGAGCTTCATATTCCCATTGAAATCACAGCTCCTTACAAACAACGACGTGAAACTCATGGCTTCATGTTTGATGCCGGATTTGAAAACGTCATGTTAGATCGATATGTTTCCATCATTGATTTCACGACGTTCTATCAAGAGATGTTCGGAGAGTCCGAGTTTCCTGTAGTGAATGTGGATTTCAGTTACAAGTTTAACTTTTCTCTTGGATCGCTGCTTGCGACAGGTGGCTTTGGTTATGGATCTATCGCGGATGATGCATCCGGAGTCAAAAGGTCGCTGACTCTTCAAAAACTGCGCGTCTCGGCAAGTTATATCATGGATAATATGTTTAATGAACCTTACGTGGCACCCTATGTGACCGCTGGGATCATGAATCTTGGTTTTACCGAGAAAGCGGGAGACACCACACAAAGTCATGCGGTCGACACCATGTTTTATCAAGCAGGATTGTTGCTTCAATTAGATTGGTTGGACCCGACTTACACCAAACGCAATATCTCTGAATACGGTTTGCAAAATACCTATCTGGATCTTTATATGACAGCCTATGAGCCGAGCCCGGATTCAAATGACCCGGACACAAGCACGGACTACACTTTCGGTGCTGGATTTCGCTTAGAGTTCTAAACCTGCTTTGTGAGATACTCGAGCTCTTCATAAACATTGGCCCAAGTAATATTATTCATTCGAATATTGAGGCGATTGTCTGGTGTAAGTGAGTATTTTTTATTCTCGCGCATGGCAAGCTGAATTGCCGTCTCAGGTTTCAGAGGTGTTTTTTCGGTAAAGATCAGGGAAACGGATTTAACTCCGGCACTGAGGTCTCTCACGCCAAGCTCTTTGCAGACTTTACGAATCAACATCAGTCCCATGAGATTTAATGTAGCCTCTGGAATTTCTCCAAATTGATCTTTAAGCTCTTCTTCGATGCGATCGAGATCATCTGTAGAGGTGATATCTGCGAGCGCTTTGTAGTAACTCAGGCGAATACGAATATCAGCAATATACTTATCAGGAATCATTGCAGGAATACGCAGATTGATTTCTGGATCAAGTTCGATGTCGTCAACTGTTTCGCCCTTTGCCTCGGCAAGAGCTTCTTGTAAGAGCTCCATGTAGAGCTCATAACCGACAGCATTGACGTGACCAGATTGATCGTCGCCAAGCATGTTGCCAGCACCGCGAAGTTCGAGATCGTATTGCGCGATTTTAATTCCACTTCCCAACGAAGAATTTTCTTGGATGATTTTTAGTCTCTCTTGCGCATCCTTATCGAGCTTTCGATCCCGCGGCATCATCAGATAACAATAAGCACGCGCCTTGCTTCGGCCGACGCGTCCACGAAGCTGATAAAGCTGACTGAGCCCAAACATTTGAGCTGAGTCGATAAACATCGTATTTGCGCGCGGAATATCCATTCCGGATTCGACAATCGCAGTACAGACAAGCACATCGATTTCATGATGGAAGAACTCGAGCATGGTTTTCTCAAGTTCGTCTTCGCCCATCTGCCCGTGGGCGACGCGAATGCGTGCTTTTGGAACTATGGCACGAATCTCATCGGCGATTCCATAAATACTTTGTATACGATTATGAATGAAATAAACCTGACCACCACGACCGATTTCAGCATCAATAGCTTTACGGATGGTTTCTTCGTCAAATTTGCATACGAAAGTGCGAGTTGGTAAGCGATCGACAGGAGCCGTATTAATCAAACTTAAATCACGAACGCCCGCGAGGCTCATATTTAAAGTGCGCGGGATCGGAGTTGCCGACAGAGTGATCGTATCGACACTGGTGCGCATTTTTTTGATTTTCTCTTTATGAGTAACACCGAATTTTTGTTCTTCATCAATGATAAGGAGGCCAAGATCTTTGAAGGCGACATCTTTACTCAGCAAACGATGAGTGCCGATGAGAATATCGACTTTTCCTTCGGCCGCACCTTTAACAATTTGCTTGGCCTCTCCCGTATTGACAAAACGATTCAGTGCTTTGATTTCAACAGGCCAGCCTTGGAAACGCTTTTTAAAAGTTTCTAAGTGCTGGAAAGTTAAAACGGTCGTTGGTGCCAGAACTGCGACTTGTTTTCTGTTTTGTACTGCGAAGAAGGCCGCGCGCATCGCGACCTCGGTTTTACCAAAGCCGACGTCGCCGCAGATAAGTCGGTCCATCGGCTTTGTACTGCCGATATCTTTGACGATATCGCGGACTGCGCGCAATTGGTCTTCAGTCTCTTCATAAGCAAAGCCGTTTTCAAAGAGCTCATAATCGTTTTCTTGCACGATCATTGGTGGACGCTCAAGCTCGGCACGTTTTGCATAAAGAGCCAGGAGATCATGGGCAATATCACGCAGCTGATTTTTAACTTTGGTTTTGGTTTTCTCCCAACCAATGCCACCAAGTTTATCCAAAACAGTCGTTTGCGAAGCGCCCGAGTATTTCTGCAACTGCCCTACGCGATAAACCGGGAGATACAATTTATCTTTGTCTTTGTAACCGACCTGAATGAACTCAGAATCGATGCCGTTAATAGGCATGATTTTAAGTCCTTCATAGACACCGATTCCATGCTTAACATGCACAACCAGATCGCCAGGCTTCAAATCACCAAAACTTAAGCGCTTTGCTTGCTTCTGGAAATCTTGCGAACCGGAAGACTCGGTGACTCGTTGTTTGCGACCAAAGAAATCTTCTTCGCGCAGGAAAATGAGTTGTTCTTCCTCCAGACGCAGACTCTCAGGAAGATAGCGTGGAATGAGGTGAATAAGATTTGCGGAAGCTTCTTGGTTCTGAATCCAGGTGTCCCAAAGATATTCCTGGGCTTCACATTTGATGGCTTTAAAATCCAGACGCTCAATAATGTGGCCGAGACGGTCCATTTGCGATTGGTTTTTAATGCCGACAAATATTTTATAGCCGTCAGATTTCCAACGGTCTATTTTTGTCTTTGCAGCTTGCAACCAAGGATCTGAACTAGGTGAGAAAGAAAGACTTAAATTGGAAAACTCTGTCACCGGTGCCGAGCGATAGTCGATCTTAACGTCGTTAGGCCCCTCTTCTTCGAGATATTCGAGTTTTGAAAAATAAATCTGCCGAGAATCTTCAGGAAGGTCGAGTTCATCAAAGGCTGTAAAAAGATCCTTAAACTCTGGACGAATCACTGCTGTGTCGGCAGCAGCATACTCAGATTTCATATCCGCAATCAGTTCGTCGGCATAGCGAGAAATCTCCAGTGGATCCAACAGCCAAATATTTAAAGAGGAACTAAAGTGATCGAAAGCCGACTCAAGCTTCTTATAAAAAGACGGTAGCAAGAACTCAGCACCTGGAAAATAATTTTTCAAAACCAGCGAGCGCAAGATTTCTTCGGACTCTGTTTTGTCGATCTTGCGATTCTCGAGAGTTTTCCGGAAGTTTTTCAACAGCTCTTCGTGATAATCGTCGCGGAAAAGAATTTCTCGCGCGGGTACCACGGCCGTAGAAGAAACTTCTTCCTGGCTTCTTTGATCAATCGGATTAAAGAAACGCAAACTTTCGATTTGGTCACCGAAGAGCTCAATCCGCACCGGCCGCGATTGGGCGGGTGAAAAAATATCGATAATTCCACCACGTAAAGCATATTGGCCGGAATCCTCCACCATCGGAGCGGATTGATAACCGAGATTGTTTAAAAAACTAGCAACATTCTCTGGCAATTCGGTGCCCGTATTCCAAATGTGGGTGTGATCTTTCAACTCTTTAAACGGAAGAGTCTTTTGACACAGCGCTTGAATTGAGGTGATGAAGATTTCTCCGGGCTTTGCATGTTGAGCTCGGTAGAGAAACTGCAAGCGATCGCCGATGGTTCGCGCGTTGGGATAAAGGCCCGAGTATGGCGAAACATCAAAATGGCTAAAAATATAGCAGCTCTTTTGTGGGTCGAAGAAGCGAATCAGGCGCTCAAGTTCTTCTGCAGAGTGATGACTGCCAACAATTACTAGATGCGGCAAGTTGTTAATTTGCTTAGAGTAAGTTTGAGACAAAAAGAAAGAAAGCGGTAACTCTGAAGAGCTCCCGATGACTTGAATTTTTGCTTTCTTGGACTCAAAGGCTCTTTCTAGAAGAGTCTCAAGCCTCGTGTGGACTAACTCTGTTTTCATTTTTGTGTGATGTTGCCACTAGTTAGGCGATCTTTCCATTCATATTTCTTGGATTTCACGCAAGGCATGAGTATAAAGGATTATTCTCAATAACGTGTCAATAAGGGGAGGAAGCTGTGCCATTAGGCGGAGTGATATTTATCACCGTGTTTGTTGCGGTGTTTGGCTGTTTGTGTTTGTACCTAGGTCGCTTGTGTGGTGGAAAAAAATATCAAGACGCCGTAAAGCTTGCGCCATATGAGTGCGGAATCCCTGGACAAGAAAAAAAGGAAACGCGCGTTTCGGTAAAGTTTTATCTGACAGCGATTCTCTTCATCCTTTTCGATATCGAGATCATCTTCATGTACCCATGGGCGACGAGCTTCAAAGAAATGATGGCTGCCGGAATCGGAGCCTATGCTTTGATTGCCATGATGATTTTCATCGCGGTTTTCATCTTTGGACTTTTCTGGGAAATCAAATCAAAAGCTTTGGAGTGGGACTAGATCATGGGTTCTGATGCATTCGAAATAACGGTTAACTGTATTAAGCTTGTCCTCGTTTTTTTGTTGATGGTTCAAGCGGTTCCTATCCTTGTGTGGCTTGAGCGTCGCGGCTCTGGTTTCATTCAAAATCGTTTCGGCCCGAACCGTGTTGGTCCTTTGGGCTTGATGCAGCTTTTGGCTGACGCCGTGAAGTTCCTCACGAAAGAAGAGTTCAGCCCAAAAGCAGCAACAAAATTACTGTTCTATGCGGCTCCCGTGTTTGCGTTGATTCCTGGTACGCTGGGTTTTGCGGCGATTCCGCTGGGTTCTCCGCTGAAGTGGGGCGACTACACGTTTGCGATTCAAGGTTATGATATCGGCGTTGGTATCGTGTTCATCCTGGGTGTTTCATCCTTGGCGGCTTACACGATCTTGATGGCGGGTTGGGGATCGGGAAACAAGTACGCTTTGATGGGTGCTTTGCGCGCAAGTGCGCAGACCATCAGTTACGAGTTGGCCCTCGGTCTTTCAATTGTTGGCATCATCATGATGTATGGCACTTTCAACTTGAGTGAGATGATTGCAGCTCAGCAAGGCACGATGCACTTCCAAGCTTTTGGCAATACGATTGCGACAAGCTGGCTGCCAAACTGGGGAATCTTTTATCAACCTCTTGCGGCTGTACTTTTCTTTGCTGCGACGTTTGCAGAATCGAACCGGTTGCCTTTCGACTTGGCTGAGGGGGAAGCAGAGCTCGTTGCGGGTTTCCACACCGAGTATGGCGGCTTTAAGATGTTGCTGTTCTTCATTGGTGAGTACGGTCACATGATGGTGGCGTCTGGGTTGATGGCGACTTTCTTCCTAGGCGGTTACAATATTCCATACACAACGACAGAACAAGTTTATCAATTCTTCTTGGGCTTTGTTGAGTCTGCGAATGCGGCAAGCGCACTCACTTCATTGGCTCATTTTATTATGTTCACGGTGAAGTTGGGAATTTTCCTCTGGATCTTTATTTGGGTTCGTTGGACGTTGCCTCGTTTCAGATACGATCAATTGATGGATCTCGGTTGGAAGACAATGCTCCCTTGGGCGTTGGCAAATACGATTCTTTCGGCGTTGGTAATCTTCGCAGTTTCACACTCTTGGTAGGGGTTTTTTGTGACGGCAGATAGTTTTTTATTTTGGTTGTTAGCGGCGGTGACCCTTGTTAGCGGTCTCTCCGTTGTTCTTGTTTCAAATCCAATCTACTCAGCCCTGTGTTTGGCGATGTCGATGGTGGGTATTTCAGCTCTCTTTGCGACTCTTGGTGCGTACTTTATCGCTGGCGTTCAGATGATCGTCTACGCGGGTGCAGTCCTAGTTCTTTTCGTGATGGTCCTGATGCTCTTCGACTTAAAGACGGAGCTTGCGACATTCTCGCGCGGAAAAATCAGCGGTCTTATTAAGATTGCAACCGTGGGAACTCTGGCGGGCTTCTTGGCTGGCGCCTTTAGCATGAGTATCGAGTTCATGGAAAAGCCCGCGACAAAAACTGTTGTTGCTGAAGCGGGCGTTGATATGTCTCGCAATTTGGGCACGCTTTTATTCACTAAATATATTCTCGGTTTCGAAGCCCTTGGGATTCTGCTCTTGGTAATCGCTATCGGAGTTGTCGGTCTTGCGCGCAGTAAAGGTGGAACACATGCTAAGCACTGATATCATTACCCATGTTGGTTTGAATCACTATCTCGTTCTTTCGGCCTTGTTGTTTGTTACAGGCATGGCCGGAGTTTTAATTAGAAGAAATGTCATCGTTCTTATGATGTCTATCGAGTTGATGTTGAACGCTGTGAACATTAGTTTCGTCGCGTTTAGCAAGTATCTGGATAAACTCGATGGCCAAGTTCTTGTGTTTTTCGTGATGACCATTGCTGCGGCAGAGGCTGCGGTCGGTTTGGCCATCGCAGTCTCAATTTTCAAACGTTATAAAGAAGTGAACATCCGCTTCTTCGAGCACCTGAAGGGATAGTCGCCAATGAATCATACCATCTTGATGTCGATTTTGATCCTTAGCCCGTTTATCGGCTTTTTGATCAATGGCTTCCGTTATAAAAAACACAACTACATGGTAGCCGGATCTATTGCGACGGCGGCTGTGTTTATCTCTTTCATCTCTGCCGTTTTATTGGTTGCTGATGTTCTTGGGATGCCGGCTGAAAATCGCCGCATTCTTGTCAGCTTCTTTGAGTGGGTCGGTGTTGGAAACCTGAAAGTCGATGCGGCTTTCGTTGTCGACCAAATTAGCGCCATCATGATTTTGATCATTACGGGCGTTGGTTCCTTGATCCATTTGTTCTCGATCAGCTACATGCACCACGATAAGGGTGTGGCAAAGTACTTTGCGTACTTGAACCTCTTTATCTTTAATATGTTGTTGCTTGTTCTTGGTAGCAACTTGCTTGTGATGTTTGTTGGTTGGGAGGGTGTGGGTCTTTGCTCTTACCTCTTGATCGGCTTCTGGTTCACAGATAAAGAAAAAGCAGCTGCTGGTATGAAAGCCTTTATCACGAATCGCGTGGGTGATGCCGCTTTCTTGTTGGGCATGTTTATTTTGTTCCTGACTTTCGGAACTTTGAATTTTGCCGAGCTCAATGCGCTTGCGCCGACAACAGCTGAGGCCTCTTGGTTGGGTGCTGTGACTTTGGGAACTCTGTTCTTGTTCATCGGTGCGACTGGCAAGTCTGCGCAGATTCCATTGTACGTTTGGCTTCCAGATGCGATGGCGGGCCCAACACCTGTTTCAGCGTTGATCCATGCGGCGACGATGGTGACGGCGGGCGTGTACATGATTGTACGTTTGAATCCGTTATTTGTTATGGCGCCAAATACAATGGCTGTGATTGCAATCATCGGCGCTGCAACGGCAGTGATGGCAGCAACCATTGGTATGACCCAATGGGATATCAAGAAGGTTCTCGCTTATTCAACGGTTTCTCAGCTCGGCTATATGTTCTTAGCGTGTGGTGTGGGTGCTTTTGGAGCAGCGATGTTCCATTTGATGACTCATGCATTCTTTAAGGCATTGATGTTCTTGGGCTCTGGTTCTGTGATCCATGCCATGCACGAAGAGCAAGATATTCGCAAGATGGGCGGCTTGAAAAAGTATATGCCGATCACACACTTCACGTTTGTGTTGGGATGGCTTGCGATTATCGGTATGCCACCGTTTGCGGGTTTCTTCTCTAAGGATGAGATTTTGTGGCAGTCTTTTAGCTCTCCATACGGTCACCCAGCATTGTGGGCGGCCGGCGCATTGGGTGCGACACTCACAGCATTCTATATGACACGCTTGATGGCTCTGACTTTCTGGGGCCAAAGCCGTGTGCCTAAAAATACTCATCCGCATGAATCTGATGCGATGATGACGATTCCTTTGATCGTTCTTGGAATCTTGTCAGTGATTGGTGGTTGGATCGGTATTCCACATGTGATCGGCGAGGTCTTCGGTGATATTCCAAATGTTTGGGAACACTGGTTGCACCCATTGATTCGTGAGATTCCGATTCAGTCTGAGGGTCACCACGACGCAAGCCTCGAATGGACTTTCATGGCTATTTCCGTTGGCTTGGCGGCAGTTTCTGCAATCGTGGCATTCCAAATGTATGTTCGCAAACCAGGCAGCTCTGAAAAAGTGGCGGATGCTTTGGGTCCGGTTTACAAAGCAATTTACCACAAGTACTTCGTGGATGAAGCTTACTTCGGAGTCATCATCAATCCATTGGTAAGATTCAGCCGCAACCTTTGGTTCTACGTAGATGTTAACTTTATTGATAAATGCACTTACTGGGTAAGCGATGTTGTAAAGGGCGGCGGTTCTCTTGTTCGCTCTATGCAAACAGGAAATATGCAACAATATGCGATGTATATTGGCATTGGCTTGGTATTTGTTCTCTCCATTCTTTTGATGAGGTAATTTCATGTTACTCAGCGCGATTGTTTTTCTGCCTCTTTTATTTGCTCTGATTATCGCTCTTTGGCCGAAGGTGAATTCGATTCGCCCCTTGGCTTTTGGTTTGTCGTTGATCGAGTTCATTTTAAGCCTCAGCATTTTGCAGAGATTTGATTCTAGTTCAGCGGCTCTTCAACTCGTTGAAAAGCATGTGTGGATCGAGAGATTCGGAATTTCTTATTTCATGGGAATCGACGGCTTGTCTTTGTGGCTTGTTATCATGACAACGTTCCTCACACCGATCATTATCTTGGCGAGTTGGACATCGATTGATAAGCGCGTGAAAGGCTTCCATGTATGCCTTTTTATTTTACAGACGGCGATGCTCGGAACTTTCCTCGCGATGGATGCGATCTTCTACTACGTGTTCTGGGAGCTTTCTCTTGTTCCAATGTACTTCATGGTCGGGATTTGGGGTGGCGCAAGACGTATCTACGCGACAGTGAAGTTCTTCATCTTCACAATGGCGGGATCTGTTCTGATGCTTTTGGCGATGATCTATATGATGTACCTCACGCAAGAAGCTACCGGCCAAATGAGTTCAAGCTTGCTAGAGTTCTACAAATTGAAAATTCCATTTGTGGGTGGCGAGTTCTTCAGCCTGCAAACTGTTTTGTTCTTTGCCTTTGCTTTGGCATTTGCAATCAAGGTTCCGGTTTTCCCGCTTCATACATGGTTGCCAGATGCTCACGTTGAGGCTCCAACTCCGGGCTCCGTGATTCTGGCGGCGGTTATGTTGAAAATGGGTACCTACTCTTTCTTGCGTTGGGTGATTCCACTCTTCCCAGAAGCGTCTGAGTACTGGTCTTGGTTGTTCATGCTCATTGGTGTTATCGGAATCGTGTACGGAGCCTTGGTCGCGATGGTTCAGCCGGATATCAAAAAGCTGGTTGCGTATTCTTCTGTATCTCACATGGGTTATGTGTTGATCGGGATGTTTACGTTCAATGCGTTTGGTTTGCAGGGTAGTCTCTATCAAATGTTGAACCACGGTATTTCTACCGGTGCGCTTTTCATCTTGATCGGTATGATTTACGAAAGAACTCACTCACGTGAGATTTCTAAATATGGTGGCCTGGCGGCCGTCTTGCCAATCTTCACGATCTTCTTTTTTATCATTACTCTGTCTTCGATCGCGGTTCCAATGACGAATGGTTTCGTTGGGGAGTTCTTGATCTTGCTCGGTACTTTCAAGGCAATGCCAGCATATGCGTACGTCGCAGTTTTGGGTGTTGTTTTGGGTGCGGTTTACATGCTGTGGATGTTTAAGCGCGTGTTCTTCGGCCCCGAAGGTGAGTTGGTAAAAGACGACCATCATCCGCTGCATGATTTGAACTTGCGCGAGATCGCTGTGATGGTCCCGCTTGTGATTATGGTGTTCTGGATGGGTCTTTTCCCGAATCAATTCTTGGATTGGTCTAAAGCCAGCGTGGAACATCTAATCCAAAATAGATCTGGTTATAGCTTAGCAATTTATGGCGTGACCCCAGCTGAAGCTGCGGCAACAACTCCGGCAGCGGAACCAGCGCCAGAAGCGGCTTCAGCTGCAACACCAGAAGCAACGGCGACTCCTGCGCCAACCCCAACTGAAAAAGCTACTCCAGCGAAAGAGGGAACAAAATAATGAAAGCGAACGTTACTCTGAATGATTTAGTTCTTGTTTCGCCGATGATTGCGCTCTTTTTGGCGAGCTTGGTTCCAATCACGCTCAAAGTGTTGAGAGGCAATCGTGAACAAAACCCATTATCAACGCTGATCCAAGGCTTGATTGGTCTTGTGATTTCAGCAGTGTTGTTGGGAATTTTTTCTGGTCCTACTGGCGCAACGGCTTTCACTCATAGCCTGGTTTTTGATGGAATCACACAGTGGATGGGGATTATCGCCCTGGCAGCAGCTGCCGGTTCTTTGGTTTTGATGTATGAAAATCCTGCCACAAAGGGAAATCAGTTTTCCGAATTGGTATTCCTGACTTTGAGTTCAGCACTTGGAATGTTGATCTTGGTTTCTGCGGCTGATTTGTTGATGATCTTTATCGGACTAGAGACGATGTCTCTTTCGATCTATTTGATGATCGGCATGAGCCAGGAAGAGAAGCTCGCGAAAGAGGCCTCGCTTAAATACTTCGTATTAGGTGGTTTTGCGTCGGCGATCTTCCTTTATGGAACGGCGTTTATCTTTGGTTCTACCGGCAGCACAAACATTTTGGACTTCCTCGAATCGGCGCGAAGCCTTGTTGGTACAAGCCGCTTGTTCTTGTTCGGGATTACGTTTGTGATTGTGGGCTTCTGCTTTAAGGTGTCGATTGCTCCGTTCCACGCGTGGACTCCCGATGTTTATCAAGGTGCTCCGACTCCGCTGAGTGGCTTTATGGCGACAGCGGTAAAGACCGTGTCTTTTGCAGCGTTCTTGAGAATCATTGCAACTCGTAGCTTGGAAGGATCGCAAAATCTTTTCGATGTTCTTCAGTGGCTGGCTGTGATCACGATGATCGTTGGTAACGTTGCGGCGATTTTGCAGAACAACTTGAAGCGTATGATCGCGTATTCGAGCGTTGCTCACTCCGGCTATATTCTCGTGGGTATTATTACTGCCGGCGTGAGTGAGGTGGGTTCTTTTGGTGCTTCTGGTGTGATCTTTTATTTGATCAGCTATGCACTCATGACTTTGGGTTGCTTTGCAATTGTCAGCATGCTTGAGAATTCTGAGAATACGGTTGTTAATGTTGATGATCTTGCAGGTCTTGCAAGTAAGCGACCGATGCTTGCGTTGTGTTTCACGGTGTTCTTGCTTTCGCTTGCTGGGATCCCACCGACAGTTGGGTTCTTTGGTAAGTTCTACCTCTTTAATGCTGCTATCGGTGAAGGTCTTCAGTGGATGGCGATTTGGGGTATGTTGAGCTCAGTAATTAGCGTTTACTACTATTTGCGTCCTGTCGTTGTGATGTACATGAAAGATGGCGATGCTGAAGTGGCTGGGCATTCTTTGAATGCGACGACTGTCACCGTGCTTGTGTCTGCGGTTTGTATTTTGTTACTTGGACTTGTTTCTGGGCCGATCTTTACTGCGGTTGAGAAGAGTTTGATGTAGTTTCAGAAATTTTAGAACACCCTAAAAACCCGGGTTCTGCCCGGGTTTTTTATTTTGTACAAACAAGAAGAGTTCTTTCTGTCGATTCTTCGTCAAGCTTAAGAGGACTTCCTGCAAGTGCAATTCCACTGGATTCTTGGTCAGGACTCACATTGAGTAACGTGGTCTCAGTTCGTTGGTTCGTTTTTGAGTCTTCGATCTTCAAAACATATGTTTTATTATTGCCTGCGTGGGCAACCTGAAAAACGCGCTCCTGAATTTCCGTACCTAAAATCGTAATATCTCCTTCGACTTTTTGGACGACAAGATCCGACTTCACCGCAAGACCCTGTTTAAAGAGAGTTGCTGTACATTTAACAGATGCTTGAGCCGTCATGGATGCAAAAGTGAAAGCGATCAATAAAGAAATACGCATGGGCACCTCCCTTTCTTTACTGTAAATAGCTAGGGGTTCTATTTCAAAAAGATTATCTACAGGTCGTGGTGCCTTAAAGTATTGTAGGCGGACTTAAATCCAATTCTCACAATGCGTGCAAGGATGGCTGGGTTTAAGCTGAAATGGTCTACGAAGAACATTTCGTAGTTTTGTGGGCGTGGGTGGATATATATATAGTCTACGCCTGGTTTGTACTTTCCTTGCTCCCGGACTTTGGTCAGGAGTTGTTCTCTGAGTTCTTCTGGGAGTTTGTGTTCTTTAAAGAAGCTATCCACATCTTCGTAGATCTTTTTCATGTTGGATTGGTATTCAATATGCTTTGCGATCTTTTGCTGGATCACTTGGTACAGAGCTTGGTTGATGATGACTGGAATACCGTACTTATGGAGTGAACCCATTTCCGGGGTGTAGTGGTATGGCTGGACGGAATACGATGAGATCACTAAGTCGGCTCCGTGATCGGCCGCTACGTGGGTTGAAAGTGTGTCTCTGATTTCTCCGTCGAAATAGAAAATTTCTTTTCCATCAGGTCTAGTAATTCCGTAGGGGGCAAATACCGGTGGAAGTGCAGCTGAGCAGGCAACCGCCTCACTGATTGTCGTGTATCCTATATATTTCGTCGTGCCGTTTTTTATTTCTTCTGGGAAGTTTCCGAAGATTGCTTTTCTTGTGTGGTTGAGCTGGGTGCCGATGACGAATAGTTCTGCGCCCAAGCGGCCGAAATCGTTTTCGATAAACACTTCTTTACGAAGATATTTCTCCAGGCCTTTGGTCGTGAAGAGTCCGTTGAGTTTAAAACCATTTTTTACGAAGGTTTCGATGCCCCCTGCGACGAGAGATTTTCTTAAGAAGGTGTCGGGAATGAGATTTAAAATATTCATTCCGTTGACACTAAAAATATCTCGATAGGTCATCGGTCGGAGGTACTGAATGTCATCTTTGGTGAAAACTGGTTCCTGGCCCGAGCCGACTTGGAAGGCGTTAATCAGAGACTCTATCGGGTAGCCGGCCGCGAGAACCGAGGCCACAAAGGCTCCCGCGCTAGACCCGACATACATACGTATCGTCTTCGGAAGGTCGTCGGGATATTTTTGACGCACGATCTCTTTCTGGCCGCCGGCGGTGTTAAAGCCGAGCTCCTTCAGAGCTAGGCAGACTCCGATATGAAAGGCGGCGGCTTTAATTCCTCCTCCACTCAAGACCAGGGCTATCTTCTTTTTCTCTCGAATACGCATAGAAAAATTATTCCACTTATTGCGAGATATTCAACGTAAACCTGGTCGAAAACCCTTGATCAGAGCCTGAACAGAGGCTTGAATAGGACCATGGTCTAGGGTGAAGAGTGTGAATACCCAGCCTCAGGTCGAGAATTTGGCTGAGTAATCACACAAAAGGCTGATAAATTTGACAGTCGACCTTGGTGTGATAAAACTGATTACGCAAGCTGGAGACAGCTGAATAGGCGGAGTGAAGATGACTAGTATGCCTAATGGGGAGAAGACTCCCAACACGAATGAGTCTTGGTTGGTCCTGATGGATTACTCAACTAAGTACAGAGTGAGTGTGAGCACACTACGTCGCCGGATCAAAGCCGAGGATATTAAGTACAGGCTCGAAGATGGTAAATACTTTATTATCGACGAACCGATGAGTACCCACCAGCGCGTACATCGCCCCTCCCTAGAAAGCGACCTCGCACAGGTGGGTGCTCATCAAGAAAAACCGACGGCTCCGAGTTCTTCGTCTTCTAAACCGGATATCTCTGATAAAATTGCTATGGCAAAAAACGACGAGCCGATCCTCACTGCGGCCAATAAACTTCTGACCGAACTCAAAAAAGCGTATACGCAAATCCTCCAGGAAAAAGAAGAACAGATGCTGATGCTTAAAGATGAAGTGGCAGATCTGAAAACTTTGGTGCGTGTTCTTGAAAGTGAAAACGAAAGACTCAAAGGGTTTAAACAATAGGAGAAAAACCTATGAAAGCGGTCCTTGTTAGCGCCATTTTGCTTCTCGGTCTGGCAGCCCATGCGGACACTTGCAAAAAAGGCGACCTGAAAGATTGTGGAAAAGTTCTCAAAGCCAAAGAAGGCGCAGACGATTTCAACGCCACCTATGACAACGTTTGCAGCGAGAACAAAACCTTCAAATGTCTTAAGCGCACCATTCGCGGTGATGTAAAAGAAGAGCTTAAGTACATGAAGGAAGAGTTTCCGAAAGCTCAGCTTTTCCAAACCAAAGAGGGCGGAGAAGACAAAGTCTTTGTTCTTGATAAGAAATAGACTTTCTTAGATGTCCAACAGACTTCGTAACTTTTTTTTAGGCTCCCTGGGGCTGGTGATTTTTGCCATGTCCTGGTTGATCTATCGAAGTTATGAAACAGACCAAGAGCCAGTTAAAATCACCGAGCCGACAATTAAGAAAAACGACGGTGAAAAAGTAGCTGTCGTTGAAAAGACCGCAAAAGAAACTAAATCAGAGAAAGTTGCAAAATCCGAAACTCCAAAGGCGGCTCCTGCTCCAAAAGAATCTGTTTCACTCAAAGATAAAAAATCTGAAAAAAAAGGTGATTGGATTACTCCAGCTGAAACCATTTACCTAGACCAAGCTCCTCAACAGAAAAAAATCCTCGACTATCTACAGCACATGGAAGGTTTGGCATTTATGCCAAAAGACGAGCCTACTTTCATTGGAGTTAATGATCAGGGATTTGATCAATACGAATATGATTTTCAAGATGGCAGCGTAAAGGGCAACGTCTCTCAATGGAAAAGAAGCGGAGAGGTCGTTGTGGAACAAATCGAATACGAAGGCGGCGATAAAATGGTCCGCCGAGCTCCAGAACAAGATCGCCCCTTTACTGAAATCTCTTACGAAAGCAAAGCCGGAGACTATTATCACAGTGTCCATTACAGAATGAATGGGACTGTTGAGTCTATTCAAGATACCCAAGGAAAAACGACCACGATTTACTATTACGATGAGCAAGGTCGTTTGGTAGACGTTTATACCTACACAGAAAAATAAAAAAGCCAGGTCTCGATCCTGGCTTTCAGTTATCTAGCGCCGGTAGCAGGAGCCACAGATTGTGGTTTTACGTCTTTTCCGGCGACTTTTCTTAAGGTATTTAGATCGTAGGGTTTTGGCGATGATTGTGCGAGGTTGTGTTGAAAATATGCTTCGCATTTATAACAACTTTCGTTCTTTCCGAAATGCTCTAGCACCTGTCTATAAGGCTCGATGGTATTTTTCATTTTATTGAAATACTCTGATCCTTCTTTAAAACTTTTGACTTGGTAATTGGGCGAATAGGTTTCCCCAGTGTTCTTGTCTGTATATGGTTCAAAGAATCGCCCCTCTCTTACTTCGATGAGCTTTTTGGAATCAAATTTAAAAAATTGCTCACTGCCAGACCAGGCTTCTTGATTGGTCCAATTTGCTCTGAGATCCAAGCGGCTTTTTTCTTTAGTCCAAAATCTCAAGGTTGTAGGGTTGCCTGTTCCAATAAAGTCTTGGCAGGACACGCTCTCTAAGCTAATGCCCGATTTAGTCATCATAGTCGCTAGATCTAAAGTTTGCTGCTCACATGAAGAGGAAAGGATTGCATGAGATTTTGTGACGAGATAGTTTAATCCTGCAAGCGGAAAAAGAGCAATTCCAGCAACCGGCAATGCAGAATCTTTAAATTTTTCACCTGCAGTTTTAATGTCCTCATCGACACCATCGGTTCCAACTGTCCACTTAATGATTTGAGTTTTGCCGGTTCTTTCATTCTGAATGACATATGCAGCATGCGCACGATTCATTAAAAGCGATTCCAAAAGTGATGTTTTTGGAGGTTGTGCAGTAAAGTTTGTATAGTTCCTGATAAGGCTTAAACCACGATCATATTTAAAAGGTTTGCCATCAATTTTAGCCTCTGCAGTTTCTAAATTGACAATTTCCAGAGTGGACGTGCCAAAGGAGAGGGTTCTTTTATTTAAATCATAACTGAGTTTTGGTAGTGGCTTGAAATAGTTTTGGCCGAAAATAAACGCATTGCGATCAGAACCTTGCGCACCCAGAGTTTGCAATTTTTTGCTTAACTCATAAGGAGTTTTACTGTCGTTATAAATTTCAATAAAGTCTTTTAAAATTTTTTTCTCTTGTGCCGGCTCAAGTTGAGCGGCAACGCCAGCGAAAGAGTAAGTAGCGAAGCAAACCAGGGCAAGAGTCACAATAAAACGAGTTTTCATAAAAACCTCTCTTAAGGTTAGCGTATATGAAATAATGTTTTATTAAAACGGAAGTTAGGCTTAAGTAGAGGAACCTTTATAAAAAAAGCCAGGTTCTAGACCTGGCTTTTTCGTTAAGGGTAGGGACGACGCGGATTATGCCGCTGCTGCGGGAGCTTTTGGCTTTTTGCCGTCTTTTTTGTTGCCGCCAGGGGTTTTCTTAGTGCCCTTGGCGTTTTTGTCGAAGACGACCGCGAAGACTTCATCGAGGTTTTCTGCCAAGATGAAATTCATTTTGTCTTTGAACTGCTTCGGAATATCTGTGAGGTCTTTCGCGTTTGCGAATGGGACGATCACGTTTGTGATACCTTGGTTAAGAGCGGCCAAGCACTTCTCACGGATACCACCGACAGGAAGAACACGTCCTTGGAGTGTTACTTCACCAGTCATCGCGATGTCATGACGAACTGGAGTTTCAGTCATCAAGCTCACGAGAGCAGTCGTCAGTGTGATACCTGCAGAAGGACCATCCTTAGGGATTGCACCTGCTGGCAAGTGAACGTGGATGTCGAACTTCTCGAAGAAGTCTGCTGGGATCTCCAATTCTTCCATGTGAGCTTTTGCGTAGCTCATGGCTGCGTGAGCAGATTCCTTCATCACGTCACCCAACTGGCCAGTCAGCATCAAGCCGCCTTTGCCTTTCATTTTCAGGGCCTCTACGTATAGAACTTCACCACCAGCTTGAGTCCAAGCAAGACCTTGTACGATACCTACTTGTGAATCAGCCAATTTGTCTTCACGCAAGAAGCGTGGAGGACCAAGAAGCTCAGGAACGGTCGTCGCGTTGATTTCGATGAATTTCGTTTCATTCATGACAACCATTTTAGCCACCTTACGGCAGATGGAACCAACCTCGCGCTCGAGGTTACGAAGACCTGCTTCGCGAGTGTAGCCGCCGATTAAGTATCTAATACCATCATCAGTAAAGCTGATGTTTTCGTTCGTGATACCGTTGGCTTCGATTTGTCTGTTGATCAAATGTTTCTTCGTGATCAAGAGTTTATCGTTTTCTGTGTAACCAGGAATGTTGATGATTTCCATACGGTCACGCAATGCTGGTGGGATGTTCTCCAACACGTTGGCAGTTGCGATGAACAAAGCGTTTGAAAGATCGAAATCAACATTTAAATAGTTATCTCGGAAAGTCGCATTTTGTTCTGGATCCAAGACCTCAAGCATCGCTGCAGAGGGGTCACCACGGAAGTCTGAACCTAACTTATCAACCTCATCCAGTACGATCACCGGATTATTTGTTTTTACTTGGCGAAGAGCTTGAACCACTTTACCTGGCATTGCACCTACGTAAGTACGGCGATGACCACGGATTTCCGCTTCATCTTTCACGCCGCCGAGAGCGATACGGAAATATTCACGCCCCATGGCTTTTGCAATCGAGCGACCGAGAGAAGTTTTACCTACTCCTGGAGGTCCAGCAAAACAAAGGATAGGACCTTTAATACTTTGCTTGAGTTTGCGAACCGCAAGGAACTCAAGAACACGGTCCTTAGCTTTTTGCAGATCATAGTGATCATCGTCGAGGATTTCTTTAGCCTTAGCTAAATCGAGAACATCTTCAGTTTTCTTAGCCCACGGAAGATCCACCATCCAATCAAGATAGGTGCGAACCATTGTCGCTTCACTTGCATCCGGATGCATACGCTCAAGACGAGCCAATTGTTTGAGAGCTTCTGTCTCAACCGCAGTTGGCATGCCAGCGTTGACGATTTTCTCGCGAAGTTCTTCCATCTCTTCAGATTTGGAGTCTTGTTCGCCGAGTTCATTCTTTATAGCTTTCATTTGTTCGCGCAAGAAGTACTCACGCTGAGTTTTAGACATTTCGTCTTTCGCGTTTGTACGGATCTTAGCTTGCATTTGCATAACTTCGATCTCAGCAGCGAGCAACTCATTAACAATTTTAAGTCTTTCTTTAGGATCTGAAGTCTCAAGAACTTTTTGTGCGTCTTGAACTTTAATACCGAGGTTGCTTGCAACGAGATCTGCAACGCGGCCAGGATCGTTGACATCATCAAGAACCAAAAGAATGTCTGGAGACAAAGGACGGCCCAGAGCAATAATTCTTTCGATGTGTTCTTTTGCAGTTCTGATCAAAGCTTCTGATTCAGATGCAGGAACCTGGAATTGTGATTCATCGATTTTATCAACAGCGACTTCGAAACTTGGTGCTGTTTTTACGTAATTTTTTACACGCGCTTTCGCCACACCTTGGATCAAGATTTTTACGCGGCCGTCAGACAGCTTGCGCATTCTCATGATCATTGCCACAGTACCAACAGTGTAGATGGATTCAGGGCTTGGGTTTTCTTCGTTGATATCTTTCTGCGAAGCCAAGAAGATCAGGCGATTCTTTGCCAATGCTTCTTCTACGGAGCGGATCGAAGCCTCACGTCCCACAAAGAGTGGAATAATCATGTAAGGAAATACAACGATATCACGTACTGGCAACATGGGAAGTGTCTGCGGGATCTCTAGTACTTTTTCGTCAAAGCTCATGTGGCTCCTCCGCTTTCTGTGCGGGAAAATAAGTGTTTCTGTCTGAAATACTTGTCGGAGCGGCTTTAAAAAGGCTTTAAGGAAAAAATGGCTAGGCTATGGAAAATCAGTTAAATCAAGACTGACATCCATGTCAGAAGTCCTCATCCAATGAGAGCTAAATTTAGTTTACTGCTGGTAAGAATTGCGCAGATCTTCTTGATCTTCCATGCATTCGATACACATGGTGGTAAAAGGTCTAGCTTGAAGACGTCTAGGATTGATGGAGCCGCCGCAGCATTCACACTGGCCGTAAGTCCCATCAGAGATTTTGCCAAGAGCACGCTCAATCATAAATAATGATGTGCGGTCTCTCTCATGAAGATGAATAGAGATATTATTAGATAAATCTATGGAAGCAGCCTCAGCCTCGTCGGAAACCGTGATGGTCTTTGACTGCTCTTGTTTAAACTCGCTCGTTTTATTCAGAATAGCACTCTTCTGTGAAAGGAGAGACTCTCTGATTACACTGAGTTCGGTTGAGTTCATCTTTACCCCCTTCGTAAGCTCGCTGAATGAATCTCTTCATAACAAAAAACTTAAGGATGATCCGTAGCCGAAAACTGAGTGCATCTTACGAGGGAATGAAAGCGTGTCACCAAAAAAAAGTGTGGTGCTAAAACTCTCAGCATAAACGTAACGCCTCGCGAGGGCTGGAGAAGCCCTCCTAGCGCGCAAACTTGCGAAGCAGAGCTTCCTGAATTTCTGCTCCTTCTATGCTGAGACGAGTCCATGGCACTGCGAAAAGACGATCTACTTCGATGGGCTCTTCGGTTTCTTCACAAATTCCGTACGTGCCATTCTCAATTCTGCCCAGAGCGTGATCAATTTCTATTAGCTGTGTGTGCATTCTCTCTTGTGCGATGAGAAAATTATTTTCAGCAAGCTGCGCAACAGTTTGATCTACTTCATCACCGCTGCTTTTTTCAATATGCCCAAAGTCGAGTTGAGCCATGCGCACTCGATTGAGAAGCTCTTGTCTCATGAAGAGCAACTTCTTTCTGCACGTAGCAATCGTTTCAGGTGATAAATGAGTGTTCATAAAGGCCCCCTCTCTTTGGATTCGGTGTGTTTATTCGCACCGTAGATGAGGACTAGGACAGAAGTCCCAAGGGGGCCGGTTAGCGGAAAAAATTATTTTTGAATTTTAAGAGGAACGACTTCGCCTTTTTCCAGTGTCAGTGCCATTAAAGGTCGCTGGATCTCGCGGTCCTGGCTCATATTAAGCGTTCCCAGTGCTCCCGGAAATTTTTTCAAGGAGCTTAATTCGCGGGTTAAAGACTCACGAGTTGCAGCCCCTTGTGCCACGAGCTGACGAAGAATAAGAGCCGAATCATAGGCCTGAATCTCGATTAAAGAAGGGTCTTCGTTATAGAGGGCTTTATACTCCTGTACGAAGCGAGAGTGGACTGCTGTGGCTGGTAAGAAGCTATCCACAAAAATGAGACTATTTGCAAAGTTTCCAGCTCTCTTTGCAAGTCCTGAAGTATTCCACAAGTTAGTCCCCATAAGTTTCACGCCTTTAACGCCCGAAAAAGACAAGAAGGCCGCAATTTGTCCCATGGCTTTTGCGCTATCAGGAATGAAAACGGCGTCAAAATCTACGATAGGAGGTAAGATTTCTTCTTCGTGAGAAGTACGAATAGATTTTTTCTTTTCAGTGTTTTCTTCTTTTTTTGCGATACGAGCTTTGTATTCATCTGCTCGGGCTTCAATATAATAAGTACCTACGAGACGTTGAATGGCGAAACGGAAATCAGTTTCTTTTGGGTTATAGACTTGAACCGATGTAATCGTTCCACCGCGAGCTAGCACTTCGTCCCAGAATAAGTTGGTGTACTCAACACCATAAGGATCATTCGGATAAACAATGGCAAAACGTTTCATGCCGTAGTCTTCCATCGCTGTACGAACAAGATAGCGAACCTGCATCTCACTGGTGAGCGCATTACGGAAAACGCTTGGACCGATCTCGGTTAGCCCAGACTTTTGTGAGAGGCCGATTGTAGGAACGCCGAGCTCATCTGCCTTTGCGGCGACGGCGGGAGCTGTTTTACTTAACAAACTTCCAACAATCGCAATGGCATTGTCTTCTTTCACAAGACGCTCGACACCTCGGCGTGCACTATCAGGATTTCCTTCGCTATCCATAACGGCAAGACGAAAGCCAGATCCAGGTGTGTTGAGCCCCAGACCCATTTCCACTCCGCGCAAAGCCTTTTGTCCAATGGCCGCATTTTTACCCGTTAGAGGCAAAACAACGCCGATAGTTTTAGACTCGACAAATTTGCTGCTTTCAAGCTGTGACAAAATGTCTTGCGCACGAACGGCAAGATCACTTCCCGGCAAAAACTCCCCGACATTTGAGAAATATTTGCGGGCGCGATCTTTGTCGCGGTCTTCAAGAGCATATTCACCCAGGCGGAAAAGAGCATAACCACGAGCAAATCCAAAGTCTGAATCGCGAGAGACTTTTTCAAGTTGCTCCTGGTTGAGCTTGCCTTCAACAATCTCGACGCTCTTTAGACGAAAAGACTCTTGCTCTTGAGGAGTTGGGGAGGACACAGAAAAATTCACGGCTTCTTTCAAAGCTTGCAAATAATCGCCAGAGGCTTCGAGCTCGCGCACTCGCGCGACATTTGTTCTCTGCTGCGGAAGTTGCTGTCCCATGCCTCCGACTTGCTTACCGCCGGGCTGCTGCACCGGCGTCACCATCGGTGGCTTACCTTTTTGGTTGCGAGTATCCAGCTCAGGTCTTTTGGTTTGGACGCCGGCACAAGCTCCCAGACTGAGAGCAGAGAGAACTAGAAATCCTTTTCTCATTTTTTATTCCTCATGATGTTTGCAGCCTTTTCTTTAAAAGCTTTGACCAGCGGAGTTTCATCACCGGCCTTAGAAAGTTCTTCGAGCAATTCTTTTTGTCTGTTACTTATTTTTTCAGGAGTGTCCACAATCAAGCGGACCATCATATCTCCTGAGCCAAAGCCACCAATCTTCGGAAAGCCTTTTCCTTTAAGACGGAAGGTTTGGCCGGTATGTGTTCCCGGCGGAATGCGAATCACCGCTTTTCCCGAAAGAGTTGGAATCTCAACCGAGGTTCCCAAAATTGCATCCGTATAAGTCACGGGTAAATCCATCAGAATATCATTTTCCTGACGTTTAAATAGCGGATGATCTTGAATCTTGATAATGACGTAAAGATCGCCAGCAGGCCCACCACCAACAGGGCTATCGCCTTCGCCGGCAAGTTTTAAGCGCTGATCTTCTTTCACGCCCGCAGGAACATTCACAGCAAGTTTCGCTGTTTCATCTTTGCCGCTGCGTTGACGGACGAAACTAATTACCTTCTCGGTCCCCAGAGCGGACTCCTCGAAAGCAATATTCAAAGTGTAACGAAGGTCAGAACCTTTTTGCTGACGTCGCCGTGGACCTCCGGTACCGGCGCCAGGTCCATAACCGCGAGCCCCGAAAATTTCACTAAAGACATCGCCAAAAATATCTTGAAAGGGGTCTTGCCCTGGGCCTGCGCCACCGCCGCCGCCGAAGCCGCCACCAAAGCCACCGGCACCAAATGGACCACCAGCTCCGCCGAATCCTCCTTGGGCACCAGCATGTCCAAACTGGTCATACATCTCGCGCTTTTTTGGATCACTTAGAACTTCGTAGGCCTCAGAAAATTCTTTAAACTTCTCTTCGGCCTTTTTATCACCGGGATTTTTATCCGGATGATATTGCATCGCGAGCTTGCGGTAAGCTTTTTTGATCTCATCCGCAGAGGCCGAGCGTTGCACGTTTAAAAGTGAGTAGTAGTCTTTTTTAGACAAGAAAAAGCTCCTCTTTACTCAGGCTTCTTCGCAACAACCACTTGGGCTGGACGAATCACCTTGTCGTGAAGTTTGTAGGCCTTTTTAAAAACACGGGCAACATGACCCGGAGGAACGTCATTAGTTGGCTCAGAGCTAAGGGCCTCCATAAAATTAGGATCAAAAGCAGCACCTTCAGTTTTCAATTCGGTCACACCGTTACGTTGAAGAACAGCTTTGAGTTCGTTCGCAGTCATTTCTATGCCTTGAACGAAATTGTTGAGGGTTTCTGGGCTGACTTTGGTTTGCAGTGCACGTTCAAAATTATCTGCAACGCCGAGGATTTCGTTAATAATACGCTCAGAACCGTATTTTAAAGCGTCAGAGCGTTCTTTAATTGCATTGCGTTTGTAGTTTTCAAATTCCGCACGCAGATAAAGATAATCATTTTTATATTTTTCACTTTGCTCCTGAAGTTTTTTAATTTCAGAAGAGACGTCGAAAGAAGAAGCTCCTTCAGAAGCGGGTTTATCATTTTGATCTGCTGGATTTTGCTCAGACACAAGAGGCTCCTTTAAGTACAATACACATCAAACTAAGATTGTGTACTCACTTGGAAAAGTCAATGTGACAGAGCTAAATCTCGTCCTCTAAAAACGTCAATTGTGCGAAGATTTGGTTGCTTATAAGAACGCCCTCTTTCGTCAGTGACCAATGCCCTTTGTCATTGATTTGAACCCAGTTGTGGGTTTGTAAACGACGCAGAATCTTCAGCACCTTCTCAGCAGTTTCTGGGGAAAACTTGGTGGTTAATTTAGCAGGATCAAGACCTTGTAACATGCGCAAAGACGTATGACAGAAATCAGTCAATGATTGGTGTTTATCGAGTCGCTCATATTGAGAGTCAGGCAGCTGCTGGTCGGGGCTTGTAAAGAATTGCCCTGATAGTGACAAGACTTGTTTTTCATATTCGTTAATATTCGAAAGGTTCCAGTAACGGAGTCCCCAAGGGGCTGCCTTCGAATAAGAATGAGCGCTGAGACCTAGGCCCCAGTACTCTTCATCGGCCCAATATAAAATATTATGCCGGGATTCATATCCAGGAAGACTGAAATTTGAAATCTCATACTGATGAAAACCACGAGACTGTAATCTTTCAGAAATGATCTCAAACATAGAAACTTGATCATCTTCAATGGGCCGGCCCTTAGCGAGAGAATGCCCTTCAGGAACGGTTAGACAGTAGGGGCTGATATGCTTGGCACCTTGTTCAATCGCAATATCCACGTCGCGCTGAAGTCCTTCGACAGTTTGCGAGGGCAAAGCAAAAAGAATGTCGAAGCTGAAATTTAAACCATACTTTCTTAGCAGCGCGAGAGTGTCCAGGGTCTGTTGAGCGTTGTGTTCTCTATGAACCATCTTGAGCAAACGGTCCTCAAAGGTCTGAGCCCCGACACTAAAGCGGTTGACGCCTGCGCTAAGGTACATAGCAAGTTTCTTTTCGTCCACAGTAGCTGGGTTGATTTCAATAGTGACTTCGGTTTGAGGTCCAGTCGTGAAGCCGTGCTTTGCGAGTTCTTGAATAATGGCTACAATAAGCTCTGAAGGAATAAGGCTTGGCGTGCCCCCACCGAAGTACAAGGTATCAAGTGGGCGGGCTGGGTAGTAGGCCTTCTTTTGGCGGATTTCTTCAAAAAGAAGTTCGACGTACTTTTGCGGCGGCAAGATTTTAAACTGCTCATAGGTCGCAAAGTCGCAATATGTGCAACGCTGGATACAGTAGGGAATGTGAACGTAAATTCCAAAACTCATAGGAGCACTACTTAAGTTATGTCTAAAAAATTTCAACTAAAAAACGGCCTCAAAGTACTTTTGTTAGAATCTCATAAGTCGCCTGTGATTTCAGTACAAATGTGGGTGAAAACGGGAAGTGCCGACGAAAAAAGGACCGAAGAGGGCATCAGTCACTTCATCGAGCATTTGGTTTTTAAGGGAACGCGTAAATACAAAGTGGGCGAAATCGCCTCGATCGTAGAAGCCTCCGGGGGAGAGCTCAATGCCTATACTTCCTTTGACCAAACGGTTTTCTATGTAACGATCTCGAAACAGTTTGCGGACGTGGGTTTGGACGTGATCAGCGAAATGATGGGCTTCCCGACATTTGATCCGACGGAAATTGATAACGAGCGCGAAGTAGTTATCGAAGAAATCAAGCGAGGCCAAGACAGCCTCAGCCGTGCGGGCAGCCAGATGATGTTTTCATCGGTCTTTAAGGGACATCCGTATGCGATTCCTGTTATCGGCTATGATAAAAATATTCGTAAATTCTCAGCAAAAAAAATCGCCGACTTTTTTCATTCGCGCTATGTACCCCGAAATATGTTCTTAGTAATCTCCGGAGATTTTGAGTCCGCGGAAATGAAAAAGAAAGTACAGAAGTACTTTGGCGACTTCAAAGACTACAAACTTCGTAAATCAACTCGTCCGAAAATTAAGGCGCCTAAGAAAACACAAGTAAAAGTTCAGGAGTCCACCTTCGAGCAGACGGTGGCTTACTTGGCGTGGCCCGCGCCGAATGTAAAACACAAAGACGTGCCGGCGCTAGAGGTGATGAGCTTGATCCTTGGCCAGGGCGATAGCTCACGCTTGACGCACTCTTTGCGCCTAGAAAAGCCGCTGACGAACTCCGTAGGTTCGTATGCATTTACTCCGCAAGATGCTGGCGTCCTCGCGATTTCAATGGGCCTTGATAATGCAAATCTCGAAGAATCACTCAGAAAGATCAAAGAGCACATTGTAGAAATCGTGAACAACCCGCCGAGCGCCGCAGAAATGCAAAAGGCTGTTACGAATCTTGCCAGCGAGCAAATCTATTCTCTTGAAACAGTGGATGGAATTGCTCGCAAAGCCGGTACACTTGAGTTCTACATGGGGGACCACGAGTACTTCAAAAAATATCTCAAGCAAATATATACTCTGAAACCCGAAAACATTTCGAAGGTGGCAAAGAAGTATTTTGCAGCAGATCAGTTAAGTGTTTGTGTTTTAACCAAAACAGAAGTTCTGAAAGTTCAAAAGATTTGTCAGCAATTCGCAAAAGAACTGAAGACCGCTCTGAAAGTAAAGCCGGCGAAAAAATCTAAAGCGATCAAATTTACGCCGAGAAAACTTTCTATTAAATCCAGCGGTGGTGCTGCGACGGACGTAGAGGAAGTAACCATTGCTCCAGGAATGACGGTGCTATTTAAAGCGCAGAAGGAAACTCCGACAGTCTCTGTTCGTGCGGGCTTCTTAGGCGGTATACGAGCCGAGCCTGAGTCACAAGGTGGGCTTACAGAAATGTTTTCTCGCGCCTGGACCGGCGGGGGCAAGAAGTTTAGTGAAGCTGAAATTAATCTGAAAATCGATGAGATGGCGGCAGGCCTCGGTGCTTTTGGCGGCAGAAACTCCGTCGGTGTGAGTATGGACTATCTTTCTGTCTATGAAAAACCGATGTTTGAGGTTTTTGAAGATGTGATGGCAGCACCCGTATTCCCGGCTGAAGTTCTTGAGCGTGAAAAACAAATACTTAAAAATCAGATTAAATCTCGTAACGACAATCCTTCACAGATCGCGATTCTTCAATTCATGAAGACGCTTTTCAGCGGCCATCCTTATGCGCGTGATATGATGGGCTCTCAAGAAAGCCTTGCCCAGATTCAGACAGAAACGCTTCGTTCGTACTATGATAAAATCGTTGCCTCTAGAAATCTTACTGTGGCCGTTGTTGGTGACTTCGATAAATCTTTTTGGTTGGAGAGTCTGAAAAAACTCGCTTCCGAACTGTCTAAGGGCGAGAAGTTTGAAAGTGATTTTTCCTTAGACCCTATCAAACAAGAGCATTACCTTTATCAAGAATCCAAAAAAGAACAGAGCCACGTTGTTATGGGCGTCCGCGGTCTTACAATTGCAGATCACGAGCGATACACGCTTGAAGTGATTCAGTCGATTCTGTCAGGGCAAGGGGGAAGACTCTTCATCGAACTTCGTGATAAGAACTCGTTGGCCTATTCTGTCGCACCGATGCGTATGGAGGGTCTTGAGACCGGATACTTTGGCGCTTACATTGGCTGCTCACCAGAGAAAGCAAAAAAAGCTATTGCAATGCTGAAGGAAGAGTTCCGCAAACTCATTGAAACAAAGGTTCCTGAACAAGAGCTTTTGCGTGCTCAACGTTATATTGTTGGCCGTCACGATATTGATTTGCAGAGAAAGAGCGCCATCAGCAACAGCATTCTTTTTGACCGGATTTATGGGCTTGATCCACGCGAAGGTCTAGATGTGGCAGAAAAGTATTTCGCCGTGAAAGCCGCGGATTTACAGGCTTTGGCGGAAAAACTCTTCAAGCAGCACTTCGTTATAAGCGTCGTGGGACCACAAAATCCGTTTTAAGCCCTAGGTCTTGAATCACTTTGAGAATTTGGCGCTGTTCCAAAATAATCTGATATAATAAAATCAGAGGGAATAGCGTGTCTCAAAATGATTTCAAATCTCAGATAGCGGGCGCTGATCTTTTTATATCCCCAGGAGATTTTTTTAAGGATCTCGTGAGGCAAGGTTTTGTCCAAAGAAAACTGGAAACTTATCCTCACGTGGAGACTTACCTTGTCGATCTTCTTCAGCACTACCTAGATGCAAAAAACCTTTTTGATCCAGATTACGATGAGAGCGGGCGCAAAATTCCAAAAACGTTGGCGGAAATGTACCTCTTTGCCAACAATGCAGAGGACCAAGCGGTCAAAGTAGAACTTCTTAAAAAACTCGGGGACCGTTCTCTTTATATGAGCGGATTCTTTGGTGACTCCCTTCAGCGCAAAATTGTCGATGTAGATTATTACGTGAACATGGGTGGCGTGGCCTATGCGACATTGGCTTCCTGTGTTCGTGAGGACACCCGCGCAAAAGTCTATTCAACAATTTCCCGTCGCTTTATTGATTTTGTCGATGTTCTTACTTATATCAGCCATAGCTCGCTCATTAAAAGTAACGAGAGTGTTTTGCGCCTGTATGATCGCTATTTGACAACAGGTTCCGAAATGGCTCGTGAAAAACTTACGGAAATGGGCGTCTTGCCCTTGGCCCAAGATCAGGCCAAAAGAGGTCGCCAGTATTAATCGCGTGACTGCGAAAGCGCCTTTCGCTATGGTGGGACCATGTTAGGTTTGAGTTTGCCGGAAGTAATTTTTTTAGCCGTTTTAGCGTTGGTGGTGATCGGCCCCAAGCAGCTGCCTGAAGTTGCAAGAACGCTGGGCCGCATGCTGAACGAACTCCGCCGCGCCTCAAACTCCTTCACGGAAGAATTTAAACAGCAAGTTAGAATTGACCCCATCCGCCTAGAAGATCCGAAACCTTCAGAAAAGCAAGAAGTGAAGCCACATGAGCCGAATCAGGGTGGCAACTACATAGCTGAAGAGCCTATGAATCAGGATAAGCCTGAAGAATCTGAAGTGAAAAAGTCATGATTGAGACCAACGAACAAAGAGACGAAAAATATCAAAGCCTTGTAGAGCATCTTGCGGAGCTTCGAGTTCGTATCATGAATTCCGGTTATGCTTTGTTTTTAGCAACAGCCGTTTGTTATGCCTTCAGTGAGAAGATTTTTAATTTTGTTCGTTTGCCGATCGCCCAGTATTTGCCGATGGGCGGTTTGGTATTCACGGCTCCTATGGATAAGTTTATTGCGCACTTAAAAATCTCATTTGTTTGCGGCGCCATTATTTCTTGTCCATTTTGGCTTTATCAAATTTGGCTTTTCGTTGCTCCAGGTTTGTATACGCGTGAAAAAAAATACACCATCAGTTTTATCGGCGCAGGCTCGTTGTTGTTTTTGTTAGGCGTGAGTTTTGCGTACTATGTCGTTTTGCCAATGGCGTTTCACTTCTTGATGACCTACGGAGGTGATGTCGATAAGCCCATGATCACAATTGATCACTACTTGGGTTTCTTCACTCAGATGTGTTTGATGTTTGGTGCTGCTTTTGAATTGCCGCTGATCCTTATTATTTTAGGAATGTTAGGAATTGTGAGTCAGAAATTTCTGCGCGATAAGCGCCGTTATGCGGTCATGACTCTTGCTGTGCTGTCTGCCATTATCACGCCACCAGATTTGTTAAGCATGATAATGATGCTTGTGCCAATGATCGTGCTTTACGAGATTGCGGTCTTCTTTGTCGGTTTCTTTGAAAGAAAAAAGGAACTTGCTGCCGTGAACGAGCGAGAATAAACACCCGTTTGCGGATTTCATCGCAACAGATTCAAATTTATTTGGAACGGCCTCTCTAAGCTTTTCAGCAGGAGGGGAATATGATGAATCTTGGTAGGTTTTTTTTGTCGCTTGCCATTTTTGCAATGGCTTCAACCTCGTCCGCGAGTTTGTACGAAAGCGAGTTTACTAATTTAGGGCAAAGTTATCTCAGAAGCCTTGGCGGACTCAATACAGATAATGCCGATCGCCTTTCGGGCAGCCAGAGAGATCGCTGTCTTTCGCGATATAGTCCAATTCTAAATGATGGCTTGATCGATATCCGCATAGTCATTGGCTACTTTGATTGGACCACTGGCCAACAAGTCAGCAACTATGGTTACAGTCCTTCGATTGATCCGGGAGCCTTTCAGGCTTTACGTCGGCTTATCACCGGCCGCTGTCCAGGCGAAGCCGAGTTCTGTGGCTTTGATCAGGTCTCTGGAAATCCCTATAGATTTACAAAAAGGGTGAATTTGCAAGGCAGGGCTTACCAAGCAAGGGTGGATATTACCTATGCTTCTGTCAGTGAGTACTTAAATGCCAACCTTGGAAAATACGCCTCAGAGCAGAAGCAGCGATCACAAACTTCTCAAGCGATCTTTGTAAACGCTCTCCAAAATGCAGACGTGGTTCTCTATTTTGGTCACTCAAGAAATGGCGGCGGTCCCGATTTTAATCCGCCGATATTTATTCCGGGCACCAACAAGGTTAATTACAACGGATATTATAAACCGAATCGCCCGGGCTTCAAAAGAATGCTTTCGGCCCTGCGTGAAGGTCATCAACCTTCAATTATAGGATTGATGTCATGCGATTCACGGGATCACTTTCTTTCCACCTTACATAGAACGGCGCCAAGATCAGGGATCATCACATCGTTAAATGTTTTGGACGTAAAAGGGGTCTATACGGCAATGATCGGCGCCGCCGATGCGATTCTACGTGGCCAATGTCAGAGAGGATTCATGAGCTCCCTTCGCATGACAGAATTTAACCAGAAAAATATCACCATGGACGGAATGTTTGAATAGTTTTAGTGGCGGGGCTTGATGATCAAGGATGCGATCATCGAGCCAAGCCAATAAAGGCCAAGTACATCCATCAAAACTCTGCAATTGGAAAAAGCAGAGTTTGGTTCAAAGAAACCTCCTAGGCGAGCGTTAGGTCGGCTCCTCGAATTTAATCATGACAGCTCCAGTTTCGACGCTGTCTCCTTGTTTAACGAGGATGTCTTTGACCCTCACATCACGAGAAGCACGCATTTCATTTTCCATCTTCATTGCTTCCATAATGAGTAACGGCTTATTCGCTTTCACGACATCGCCTTTTTTCACGAAGATTTCGATGATTTTTCCAGGCATGCCTGCTTTCAGCTCGTCATCGCCACCGAAACCACCACCTTTTTTCAAAGATTCATGCAAAATCATTTCATCATTGAAGATCTTGATAGTGCGGAAAGAGTTGCGAGCAAAGACTGTGTACTCTGTATCCTGTCCGATAACATCGATCAAATAGGATTTTCCTTCGAAAAGAAAACTCACATATTCCTCGGCAAACTTATAGTCGTTCTTTGAGATATCGTAGTGTTTCCAGTCTTTGCCTTCTTCTTGAAGAGAGATCTTCCAGGTAGCACGCTGCTCAGTCACATCGACTTTGTATTTACGGCCTTTAATTTCTGCTTCGAAATACATAAATTACGTCCTCAATTGAAGCTTACGGCCCGTACGCTTCCAGTTAGAAGTGATGTTAAGCTGGCGCACATCTTTCGATTTACGATCGTTGAAGGCCGTAATCGCCGCTGCGATCAAGAACATCGGATCGTCGATTTCCTTGAAGAGGAGCGGTTCGATGACTTCAAAGTTCTTTTCAATAAATTGAGTCGTGTAAGAACCGTCGCGGAATTTTGGATGATCCAAAATAGTTTTGTGAAGAACGATGTTGGTCTTAATTCCGGTCAATACGAATTCAGTCAGCGCACGCTGCATACGATCGATGGCCTCATCGCGAGTTTCACCGAAAGTAATTACTTTTGCGATCATTGGATCGTAGAAGATGGGGACTTCGTAACCAGGATAAGCATAGGAATCTACGCGAAGACCTGGACCCTGCGGGTGGCGGCAGGCACGGATCACACCAGGGCTTGGTTTGTAAGTCACAGGATCTTCGGCGCAGATACGTGCTTCAATCGCATGACCCTTCTGACGGATGTCTTCTTGCTTAAAGCTGAGAGGGCGGCCGGCAGCTACGAAGATCTGCTCTTTTACTAAGTCGAAGCCAGTGACGATCTCGGTGATTGGATGTTCTACTTGAAGACGAGTATTCATCTCCATGAAGTAGAAGTCCTTCGTTTGGTTGTCGAAGATGAACTCAATCGTTCCCGCTCCGACGTAGTTGATTTGCTTAGCCGCGCGAACAGCCGCCGCGCCCATTTTCAAACGAACTTCGTTCGGAACAGAAGGAGAAGGACATTCTTCGATAATCTTTTGGTTACGACGTTGAACAGAGCACTCGCGCTCAAACAAGTGAACGTGGTTGTTATGCTTGTCGCCGAAAACTTGGATTTCGATATGTTTTGGATCGTTAACGAATTTTTCGATGTAAACAGTTGGGTTCGCGAAGTAGTTCTGACCTTCCGAGCGACAAGCGCGGTAAGCACTTTCCAGCTCATCCATCTTGCGAACAACACGCATCCCTTTACCACCGCCACCGGCAGTGGCTTTGATGATGATCGGAAGACCGATTTTTTCAGCGATGGAAAGAGCTTCTTCAACTGTTTCAACACCACCGTCGCTCCCTGGAACTGTCGGCACCCCAGCTTTTTTCATCAAAAGCTTCGAAGAGATTTTATCTCCCATTGCATCGATGTTTTCAGGTGTTGGACCGATAAAGTTAATGCCGGCTTCGATACAGGCTTTTGCAAAGGTCGTGTTCTCAGACAAGAAGCCATAACCCGGATGGATTGCATCTGCTTTCGCGGTCTTAGCCACTTCGAGAATTTTACGATAGTTCAAATAGCTTTCTTTCGAAGGGGATGGGCCGATGTGATAGGCCTCATCCGCTAGGAAGACGTGCAAGCTGTCACGGTCTGCATCACTGAAAACCGCTACAGAGACGATACCTAGCTCGCGGCACGCACGGATAATGCGAATCGCGATTTCCCCTCTGTTTGCGATGAGAATCTTATTAAAAGGCTTCTGCATACCAAACTCCTACAGAGGAATGTTGCCGTGTTTTTTTGCCGGCATAACGTCACGTTTATTTTTAAGCATTTCCAAAGAATCGATGATGCGTTTACGAGTCAACGCAGGCTCGATGACTTCATCAGTGTAGCCAAGTTCTGCAGAGACGTACGGATTACTGAACTTCGCTTCGTACTCAGCCGTCAGGCGCGCGCGCTCAGCTGCTGGGTCTTTTGCTTTGGAGATTTCTTCGCGGAAAATGATATTTACTGCACCATCAGCACCCATAACTGCGATTTCCGCAGAAGGGAAAGCCAAGTTGACATCAGAACGAAGAAGCTTCGAGCCCATAACGATGTAAGCGCCACCGTAAGCTTTACGAGTGATGACAGTGATTTTCGGGACCGTTGCTTCAGCGTAAGCGTAGAGCAACTTCGCACCGTGAGTGATGATACCGTTCCACTCTTGGTCTTTACCAGGCAAGAAGCCCGGAACGTCTACGAAGCTAACAATTGGAATGTTGAAAGAGTCGCAGAAGCGAATAAAGCGAGCCGCCTTACGAGAAGCCTCGATGTTTAAGCAACCTGCCAAGATGTTTGGTTGGTTCGCCACGATACCGACACTGCGACCGTTGAAGCGGGCAAAGCCCACGATCACGTTCTGAGCGTAGTGTTTGTGAACTTCCAAGAAGTAGCCTTCATCCACACACTCAGTAATGATGTTGAGCATGTCGTAAGGTTTTTTAGGATTATCAGGGATCAAATTATTCAAAGCTTCAACCAAGCGATCAGGGCGATCTTTAGTTGGCAATGTCGGAGCGTCATCCAAGTTGTTAGATGGAACGAAGCTCAAAAGCTCGCGAATCATGAGTAAGCAGTGCTTGTCATCGTTCGTCGCAAAGTGAGCAACACCCGACTTCGAAGAGTGAGTAGTTGCGCCTCCGAGTTCTTCTTTGGTCACTTCTTCATGAGTGACGGTCTTAATAACATCAGGACCCGTTACGAACATATAGCTCGTGTTCTTCACCATGAAAACAAAGTCCGTGATAGATGGAGAATAAACCGCACCACCGGCGCAGGGGCCCATGATCGCGGTGATTTGCGGAACCAAGCCTGAGCACATCACGTTGCGAGTGAAGATGTCAGCGTAACCACCGAGAGCTTCGATACCCTCTTGGATACGAGCACCGCCGGAATCGTTTAAGCAGATGAAAGGCGCGCCGTTTTTCGCTGCGAGATCCATGACTTTACAAACTTTGTTAGCTTGAGTGCGAGACATAGATCCACCAATCACGGTGAAGTCTTGACTGGAAACATAAACCAGCTTTCCGTTCACGCGGCCATAGCCAGTGATCACGCCGTCGCCAGGGACTGCGGTTTTATCCATGCCGAAGTTTGTGCAACGATGAGTAACAAAACGATCCATCTCAACAAAGCTGCCTGGATCCAAAAGGATATCTAAACGCTCACGAGCAGAAAGGCGTCCGCCTTGTTTGTGCTTTGCAACCTTGGCAGCACCGCCGCCTTGCATAGCTTGCTCGTTTCTTCTGTCGAGGTCAGCGAGTCTTTGCTGAAGAGTATTTGTTTCTTCCATGTATTCTCCAATAAGAGTTTAAGGATAAGAGCGACCGTACAAGCGAGGGAACGGAATGGTCTCACGGATGTGAGGCAAACCACAAATCCACGCCACTGTTCTTTCAAGGCCCAGGCCGAAACCGCTGCTAGGCACAGAACCATAGCGGCGCACATCGAGGTACCAAGCGAAGTCAGCTTCTTTCAAACCGTGTTCTTTGATTTTACGTAAAAGAGTCTCAATGCTCTCCTCACGCTGACCGCCACCGATCATTTCGCCGTAACCCTCTGTTGCCAAAAGGTCTGAGCCCATCGCGTATCCTGGATCGTTCGGATCTTCCTTCATGTAGAAAGCCTTCACAGCCTGAGGATAGTGATGCACGAACACAGGTTTATCGAACTTTGATGACACAATCGTTTCATCAGGAGCACCGAAGTCGTCGCCCACGATGAAGTTAGGATTTTCTTTCAAGATGATTTCCACTGCTTCTTTGTAGTGAAGCTTCGGGAACGGAGCGATGATCGGAGACAATTTGCTCGTATCACGATCCAAAGCTTTCAATTCATCCGCGCGGTTTTTCAAAACACGTTGCACGATGTACTCAACGAATTGCTCCGCGAGTTCCATGTTGTCGTACATATCGTTGAAAGCAACTTCTGGCTCAACCATCCAGAACTCGATCAAGTGACGACGAGTTTTGGATTTCTCCGCACGGAAAGTCGGGCCGAAGCAGTACACCTTACCAAAGGCACGCGCAGTGGCTTCCATGTAGAGCTGACCCGATTGAGACAAGTAAGCTTTTTCGTCGAAGTATTGAGTTTCGAAAAGATTCGAAGTTCCCTCACACGCAGACGGAGTGAAGATCGGAGCGTCTGTCAGAGTGAAGCCCTTGCCGTCAAAGAAGTCGCGAATCGCCGCGATGATTTCTGCCCGCACGCGCAAGATGGCGTGCTGGCGCTTTGAGCGGATCCAAAGATGGCGATTCTCCATTAAGAAATCTGTGCCATGCTCTTTCGGTGTGATGGGATAGTTCTCAGCTTTGCCGAGAATTTCCGCCTCACTCACGCCGATTTCAAATTCACCTTTGCGCTTAGGATGTTCGCGAACCACGCCAACAACGCGGACGGAACTTTCCTGGCTCATTTGATCAAACAGGCTGTAAGCTGCATCACCGCAGTCGGCTTGAAAGAAAATGCATGGAACCGTGCCGGTGCCATCGCGAAGTTCAAGAAACTTAACCTTACCAGATGAGCGGGTGTTGTAGACCCAACCTTTGAGTTCTACTTTTTGACCCACATAATCTTTCAGATCAGAGATATAGTGCCTCATGAGAAACCCTTTCCAAAAGAACTTGAAAGAGGGTTTTTACCATGGGTCGAGGCTGAATCTCACTTGAAATAGTGGACGCGCAGCAATGGCTTAAGGCGCCGCGCTATGGAACGAGTTTACGCAATTCTTCGAGAGCTTTTCGGACGTTCATGCGGCCCATGGTTTGAACTTTGAACTCATGGTTCGGCGTCACATCGACGGAGCGCAGCAGGGCCGTTTTGATATCGCTGGCACTCGCCTGAGGACGATCACTCCACAAAAGCGCTGCGGCTCCCGTCACGAAAGGCGCTGCCATCGAGGTTCCACTCAGATACTCCATGCGGTTTCCAGGGACGGTGCTGTAAATATCAGACCCGGGAGCAGCCAGATGAACTAAGTTAAAACCATTGTTAGACCACGAGGCCATAAAATCCAAAGACGTTGAGGCGGCCACCGTCAGTTGGTTTGGCGTGTTGAAAGCGGCTGGATAGTCAGGAAAGTGATCAATATCCTTTGCTTCGTTACCGGCAGCTACGACAACAAGAACTCCTTTATTGTTCAGCTCGTTGAAAGCGCTTCGGAGTGTTTGTAAACAAGGCGCACCACCCCAACTGGCATTGATAATTTTCGCACCACGACTGCTCACATATTGCATAGCCAAGATCGCATCACCAATGGAGCCACCTTTGTTAGGGTCACTATCGATAAACGGCGCAGGAATGATTTTCGCCTGGGGAGCCATGCCTTTGATGTAACCCTTGCTAGAATCCGCGGCGATGATGCCTGATACGTGAGTTCCGTGCTTGCTAGGTGTTATGCCTGTTGTGGGGTTCGTTATAAAACTGTATCCCGCGTAGTCGTCAACGTAACCATTGTGATCGTCATCAACGCCATTATTGGGAATTTCACCGGTATTATAGGCGATATTTGGACTCAACTGTGGGTGAGAGGTATCGACAAAAGCATCCACCACACCAACGACCACATTTTGACCGTAAACGCCTTGGCTCCAAACAGCGTCTGCTTCCACCATCGTCTGACCCCAAGAATCATGTGGATTGACGTCATTGGTGGCCACGGCATCGCTGCTGCCCTCGAGTTGAACGACGCGATCGTATTCTACTTTATGAATTTGATCGAGATTCGGTTCCAAAAAATCTTTTTTGAAGCGTTCAAGGCTCGCAGCTGTTTCTACAGTGAATTTTCCGTTTTCCCACTGCACGATGTATCGCGAAGTGAGAGCTTGCCCAGCACAGGCGGAACTGGCGTAGTTAGCGCCTTCTGGAAAGACAGAAGCGGAGGTTTTCGGACTGCATGCCGAAAGAAATGAAGATGCCACTAAAAGAACTATGATCGAACGAAATCCAACGTCCATGTTGTCTCCCGAGGGACCTTGCTAGTCCCATCAGTGAGACAAGCGGTGCGAAGTACCTCGGTTAGCTCATCGGCTGAATTTGTAACTTATATAGTCTTGAAAAAAGACACCTAGACCTTTGGTGGATCTTAGGTGAGCTGCGCCTGTTCTATGCACACAAGGGCTGCAATCTGTTTGTTTTGGTAGAGAGGGCCAATATATTTCATAAAGAAATCAATATTGAATTGATCTTCAGATAGGGCTTCCACAACCAGATGCCTTGGCAAAGGACTGGAGATTCCATCTGGGAATTTCCTCTGGTAGAGGTCTTCTACAAGACGAATGATCGCAGTTGAAACAGCAGTGTCGCGATTAAAAAGGCGCCACCACGGAACACAGAAAAGCTCTTCGATAGAGTAAGAGCAAATATCAAAAAACTCGAGGTTCCTGAAAAGCTGAACTTGCTCTGTATTGTAGATTTCTACGACGTCGCCACACTCAATGCGATTCAAAAAATCAGAACCAGGGCTGAGACCCAACTTCACAAGCGCACGCCAAGTCAGTCTTTTGCTATCGCGTAGAGATTGTCCTTCAGTCACGTGATCAAAACAGAGATCGCGATAAAACTTCAAATGCTCAACAGCGGTGTTTTTTTCGCTCAGAGTCAGTTCATTGAAGTGAGGAAGTCCATTTAAGTAAGCTATTTTTGTTAAGCCCGCGGTGTTGAGGAGTTGAACCAGATGAGTCGCCAGCTGAGTAAAACTATCTTGTAACCGAAGTTCTTGGGTTGAAGACTCTGGGTTCAAGACAAACATCGTAACTCCTAGATCGATTGAACGAGCTCTTTTAAAAAGCCTGTAAATTGTTTCTCTACTTGCTTGGCAGTATCCGTGACCTCTTGATGAGAAAGTTTTTGCCGAGAAATGCCTGCAGCCAAGTTTGTGATGCAGCTAAGGGCAGCCACTCTTAAGCCCAAGTGATTGGCGGCAATCACTTCAGGAACGGTGCTCATGCCCACAGCTTTTCCGCCAATGAGTTTCAGATATCTTACTTCAGCAGGAGTTTCATAAGTCGGACCACTCACACCGCAATAAATGCCTTTGTGATAGCGGACTTTTTGCTTTTGAAAAACTTGTTCCATTTTTTCAATAAGCTTTTTGTCGTAAGCTTCCGTCATATCTGGAAAACGTGGACCCAATTCTTTGATATTGGGACCCATCAACGGGTTTATCCCCATGAGATTGATATGGTCTTCGATAATCATAAAATCACCAGCTTGCATTGTTTCACCAAAACCGCCGGCGGAGTTTGTCAGTATCAAAGACTCAATTCCCAAAAGTGCCAAAGTTCTTGTTGGAAAGACCACAGTGTCCATGCTGTGACCTTCATAGTAGTGATTTCTTCCTTGGAGAACGACGACCTGTTGGGAGCCCACTTTACCGAAAATGAGATTGCCTTGATGGCCTTCTACTGTCGGCGGCATGAAGTAGGGGATTTCATGATAGGGAATGGTGTGTTCGACTTCGAGTTCTTTGACGAAGGCGCCAAGGCCCGAGCCCAAAGTGATCCCGACTCGCGGCTTACTGCTAGTGATTGAGCGAATGTATTTTACAGTTTCCGTTAGCTTTTGAAATACCATAACCCCTCTCTAAACAAGAGTTTTCAGTATCAAACTCGGACTTGGCGGTTTTTGCAAGGAGATAGTGACTGACGATTTCAGCAATGGCAGAGCCGATTGCAAGAGATCCAAGTCGTCCCCATGCAGAGTGTAAACGGGCTCGCCAGCCTGAATTGAGTCGGAAACTTTTGCATGAAACTCTATCCCGGCCGTCGGGGCAATCACGTCTGTGGTGACGGCGCGTCCCGCCTTAATCAAAATTCCAGCGACACCAATGGATTCTGTATTAAAGGCACTCACGAAGCCAGATTTCTCGGCAGGGACCACGAGTTTGTGTTTGGGTTTTGGAAGCGCGGACAAATTCCCGCTGTGAATCGAGCAAAGCTCTTCAAATTTTTTAAAGGCTTTACCAGAAACAAGCATTTCCGTCGCAAGTTTGTAACCATCGTCCGCGGTTTTGGTTTTTCCCGCCATATGAAGCATATGGGCTGAGAGCCACAAACTCAGTTCGCGCGTGTCTTCGTGGAGGCGGTGCTCTTTGCCTTTCATGATATCCACACACTCTTCCACTTCCAGGGAGTTCCCGGCAAAACGGCCGAGAGGCTGGTCCATATTGGTTAACATTGAGACGACTTTTTTGCCGTAACCTTGAGCGATGCCCATCAATTTTTTCGCAAGCTCCTCAGCGTCTTCGGGGCGCTTCATAAATGCGCCAGAGCCGTATTTAACGTCGAGAACCAGGCCATCAATGCCTTCGGCAATCTTTTTGGACATGATACTTGCGCAAATCAGAGGAAGGCTTTCGATGGTCGCAGTGACGTCGCGAAGGGCATAGATCTTTTTATCTGCTGGGCAAATTTCTTTGGTTTGCCCAATGAAACAAATCTGATGCTTTGCGATCATTTTTTTAAATGTCTGCAAATCCAATTGGGTATTAAATCCTGGGATGCTCTCAAGCTTGTCGAGTGTGCCACCCGTATGACCAAGGCCACGGCCTGAAATCATCGGCACGGCGATTCCCGCCGCTGCGACCACGGGACCTAAAATCAAACTCGTCTTATCGCCGACGCCGCCCGTGGAATGCTTGTCGACCTTAAAGCCAGGAATGTCGGAAAAGTTCACAACTTCGCCGGAATGAAGCATCGATTTTGTCAGAGACAAAGTTTCTTCCGCCGTCATGCCCCTAAAGTAGATCGCCATTAAAAGTGCCGACATTTGATAGTCGGGAATGCGACCGCGGGCATAACCCAAAATGAACTCTTCGATTTGTTCGAAGGTCAAGGCTCCGCCGTTGCGTTTGATTTTTATGATCTCTGCCGGGAGGAAGGTCATTAGTATCCTCCTGTGATCGCTTGATTCTTAACGAGTTGCACTCCAGAGCTTGTGCCCAGACGGGTAGCGCCCGCGGCAATCATGGCCTCTGCGGTTGCCTGATCTCGGACGCCACCGCTGGCTTTGACTTGCAAAGCATCTCCCACAACGCTTTTCATCAGCTTGACATCTTCAACAGTGGCGCCACCACCGCCAAACCCCGTACTTGTTTTCACGAAATGGGCTTTGGCTTCTTTGCTGAGCTCACAGGCCTTAATTTTTTCTTCCTGAGTAAGAAGCGAAGTCTCGATAATAACCTTCACAGTGCGACCTTGTGCGGCTTCGACAACTTTGCGAATGTCTTCGCGGACGTAGTCGTAATTTTTATTTTTTAATTCACCAATTTGAATGACCATGTCGATTTCATCCGCGCCATTTTCTACAGCCCATTTTGCTTCATAAGCCTTTGCGGGAGTGCTCATGGCGCCTAAAGGAAAACCAACAACAGCGCAGACTTTAACTTGCGAGCTTTTCAACAGAGTTTTGCACATAGGCACAAAGCTTGTATTCACACAGACGCTAAAGAATTTATTGTCGAGGGCTTCTTGGCAGATCTGCCGAACTTGTGGCTCAGTCGTTTCAGGTTTGAGAATAGTATGATCGATGTATGAGGCGAGATTTTTCAAAAGGACCTCCCAATGTCGCTCATTGGGAGGTTATCCAGGCTTTGCTTGAAAGTCAAAAACCTAACCGATCTTCGTTCCACCCATAGGGTTTGCGACCGTAGTGTCACCTTCTTTTCCGAGGAAGGTTTTTGCGTCGTGGGCAGAGACCTTTCCTTTTCTAACCAAATCTTCAATGTATTTTTCAAAGAGAATCATACCGCTAGAAGATCCTGTTTGCATGGCTGATGGAATTTGATGGATTTTGCTTTCACGAATCAAGTTTCCGATCGCCTTTGTATTTCTCATGATTTCGTAAGCGGCAATACGGCCTTGGCCGTCCGCACGCGTGAAAAGAGTTTGCGCGATGACTCCACGCAAGCTTTCCGCAAGCATGGTTCTGATCTGTTGTTGTTGACCAGAGGGGAAAACGTCGATGATACGGTCGATTGTTTTCGCCGCACTATTGGTATGCAGAGTTCCGAATACGATGTGTCCCGTTTCTGCAGCTGTCAACGCGAGTGAAATAGTTTCTAGGTCACGCAACTCACCCACGAGCAAGATATCCGGGTCTTCACGAAGTGCAGCTTTCAACGCGTTGGCGAAAGACTTTGTATGACTTCCGACCTCACGTTGGTTGATCAAAGATTTAATATTTGGATGCACGAATTCGATCGGATCTTCGACCGTGATGATGTGAGCTTCACGAGTGGCGTTGATGTGATGGATCAAAGATGCGAGCGTCGTTGATTTACCGGAACCCGTTGGGCCCGTCACAAGGATAAGACCTTTTTCACAATCGATCACATCCATGATTGCCGGCGGAAGATTCAACTCCTGCGCTGTCTTAATTTTTTCTGGAATGATACGGAAAACCGCGCCAAGACCTTTACGCTGCATGAAAACGTTGCAACGGAAACGGCCCGTGCCTGGAAGAGTGTAGGCGCAATCGAGCTCCCATCTTTCGATGAAAGACTTTTTTTGTTTTTCACTGAGAATTTCAAAAATCAAACCTTGGACGTCTTGGCTAGAAAGCTCGCGATAGTTCAAAGCTATCATGTTTCCATGAAGGCGCAGATATGGCGGAGCACCACTGGTGATATGCAGATCGGACGCGCCTTGGTCGACCATCAGCTTAAATAGTTCGTCAATTGTTGCCATGCTCACCCTTTCACGGAGGTTTTCACTTATCTTTTCGGAGAAAAGTCCTTAAAATTTAAATACTCATTGCATTTGTACGCCGAACTAGACTAAGGACAGATTGAAGAGGTCTTGAGCATGTCAGCAGAAATTCTCATCAATGTTAAACCGCACGAAACCCGCGTAGCCTATATTGAATCTGGCGTTTTGACGGATTTGAAAATCGAAAGAAAAACATCGCCGACTTTAGTGGGTTCCGTGTACCGCGGACATGTCATTCGCGTTCTTCCTGGAATGCAGGCGGCATTTGTGGACATTGGTCTGGATAAAGCAGCGTTCCTCTATGTCGGCGACATTCGTGAGGACGTTGACTCGGGAGCTTATCCCTTTGCGGATTTAGATCGTGATGATGTTTTAGGTGCAGATGCCGAAGCTGATACGCCACCACCGAGCACGCATCACAACAAAACTCCGATTCAAGATTTGATTAAAGAAGGCCAGTCGATTCTCGTGCAAGTCGCAAAAGATCCTCTCGGCACGAAAGGTGCGCGTCTGACGACGCACATTTCTCTCCCTGGCCGATTTGTCGTTTACCTTCCGACCGTTCGTCACCTGGGTGTTTCCCGCCGAATTGAAAACGAAGAAGAACGCGAACGTCTTCGTCACATCGTTCAGAAAATCAATCCGCAAGGGGGCGTCATCGTCCGTACAGCAGGTGAGGGTGCCAGCGAAGAAAGCCTACGCGCCGACATCGAGTACCTCGATCGTCTCGGCAAAGAGGTTTTCAAAAACTACGAAAAGAAAAAAACGCCAGGCCTCATTCACCAAGAACCTGAGGTCGAACTTCGCGCACTCAGAGATTTGATGAGCGAAAACGTCTCCAGCGTGTGGGTCGACGACGTTGAAATTCACAAAAAAGTCGCAAAATTCGTGACGCAGCTGATGCCAAAGTACAAGCAAAACATCGTTTTTTATGAAGAAAAAAAGCCGCTATTTGATCTCTATGACATCGACATCGAGATCTCTCGTTCGATGGAGAGAAAAATCTGGCTCAAATCCGGCGGTTATATCGTTATCGATGAAGCCGAAGCACTCGTCGTGATCGACGTGAACACCGGAAAATTTGTCGGCAAAAAAGATCTCGAAGATACGATCCTGAAAACCAATCTGGAAGCGGTTCGCGAGATCGCCCATCAACTGCGCATTCGTAACTGCGGCGGAATCATCATCATCGACTTCATCGATATGGAAAAAGAATCCCATCGCGAAAAAGTTCTCGATGCGCTTGCCGAAGAGCTGCAGCGCGATCGCGCCCGCACGAACATCGTATCGATGTCCCAGTTGGGACTCGTTGAAATGACTCGTAAGCGCATTCGCCCAAGCCTCATTAAAACACTTTGTGAACCGTGCTCTTATTGCGAAGGCAAAGGCTACATCAAACGCAAATCCACCATTGCCAATGAAATCTTCCGCGAACTAGAGCGCGACGCAGGCATCTTGGAAAACAAGAAAACCAATATCGTCGTTCACTGTCACGCCGAAGTCGTCGACTGGATCTACGAAATGGAAGGCGAAACCCTCGAGCACATCGAGAAAAAATTGGGCCGCTCCATGGCGTTTAAAATCGAGCCAAACTACCACATTGAGCAGTACGAGATTTTCTTCGTCTAGACTTGGGTCTATTCTCTTAGAGAGTACAGAGAGATATTTTTATAATTGTGGAAACCTGACCGATAATAGGTCGGTATGGCACGTTGGATTTTGATCCTCTTTTCCACAATTATTTTCACAAACATCGGACGTGCAACCACGTCATGTGGCCTACGTTCAGATCAATTTCCTGCTAAGCCATTAGATGAATTTCAAAATCGCAGCTGCGAAGACATCAAAACATCTGTAGCGTGTAAAAAAGTTTACAATCAAATTCAAACTGAAGGTGGCAATCCCACTGACTACGAACTTAATTGCAAAGACCGTAGCTCTCTTTTGAGAAAGCTCGAAAACATCGGCGAGTATCAAGTGGGCTGTGCCTTAGGCGGATGGAATTTCGCCAAAGATAGTTTTTTAGGAGTCGCCGCATCGGTGGGTGAAGGTGTTGCAAAGGCACTCATTGATACACAAAAAGAAAATGAGGAAGAAGCCAAGTGTGATAAAGACCCTAGTCTGAAAAAGGCGCTTTATACTGATTACAATTCCAACGTTCCGAAGATGTTGCAAATTGAAGTCCCGAAAGACGAGGTCTTTAATCGCCTCAACTGTTCGCAGCTCAAAGTGAGCCGGCAACTTGCACAAAAACGGCAAAATCTCTTAGCGATGGATAAAGTTCGTTCGCGGATGACAGACCCTAATGCGAAATTCAATCTTGAAGAAAAAGAATACGTCGATTGGATCAATAAAATACGTAAAGGCGGTGGAGGCAATGCTGTCGAAGCCGCAAAGACCCAACTCCAGGAAATGGGAATCAAGATCGAGTGTTACAACGATCTTCGTGCAACAGCGATGGTGTGTGAAACTCTTCTAACTGGAGCTTCCGTTGCAGCTGGCGGCGCGGGCCTAGCGTTGAAGGTCGCTCGTATCGCAGGAACAGAAAGTACAGCTGCAAAAGTTCTCGGCCACAAACTGTCATCTACTCAAGAAAAGGCTGTTCAAAAGGCGCATGAAATCGGCGGAGACCGTACTTATCGCATAAACGGCGGTGCTCCGGGCGAATATACGATGACGGATCTTCGTCAAAAAGCTAAAACCATGAAAAAAGCCAGAATCAACCAAGCGGACCGCCGAACTTTGATGGAAAATGGAGTCGTCGGCAATAGTCCCGCCACGACCGTGGGACGAACAGATCAGCAATTTATAAACCAGTTTAACGACGGGATGTCTCGCCGAAATACTGAATCTGTGAAACAAGCGGCCAGTGAGGGACAAAAATACTTTAGAGCCAAGGCAACTTTGCCAGAGGCAGAGTTTAAGCGAGCTTTTCCAGAGGGAGAACTTGGGGATATTGTCGCGGCTAACTACTTTGGCTTAGGCACGGAAGAGTCAGCGACCTTAGTGAACCGCTTCATCCAGGTTTATAACTACAACCCTGAGCAGGCAAAGCTTACCGTAATTAGTAGGTTAAAACGTGAAAATAAGTACTATGAATCATCGGGATCGAAAGTGGACCTGAATGATTCCTCATACCGAATCTATCGCAATAAAGAGCTTGAATTAAAGCTCACCGAGGAATACTACACGTCTCGCGCCCACAATAAGTATAATGAACTGGATTTTGACCAACTCACACCGGGGCAGCAGCAGAACCTCATGAAACTCCGGGAAGAGGTTCAAAAGCAGAGAAAACAGGCTGAAAAAAATAAGTGGCCGGGTGCTACAGAATACCAAAGGAACTACTAGTTCTGCATTCTTCACAGTATTCTTAAGTGCACGAAATCATTTGTCATATACAGCTCTTTGGGGGCTTGAGAGGCTTCGTTAAAACAATTTGCTTTCGCACAATCCCCAAGCTATTCTCACCAACTCCCTGAATCTGCCTAAAAAATAGATCTAATCAGTTGACAAAGACTGGTGCAAGGTGGCATTTAAGCAAGGCTTATTTCGGGTAGCTGGAGGTTATTCATGTACGCAATTATTCGTACCGGCGGAAAACAATATAAAGTTCAAGCAGGTGATGTTCTTCAAGTAGAGAAGCTTGAGCAAGATCTTGGCAAAGAATTCAATATCACTGAAGTTCTCATGATCGGCGGCGAAGCTGCTGTAATCGGTCAACCACTTGTTAAAAACGCAACAGTGACTGTTGTTGTTACTAAGCAAGCGCGCACTCGCAAAGTGATCGTATTCAAAAAGAAACGCCGTCAAGGCTATCGCCGTTTCAACACTCACAAACAAGATTTCACAGAGATTTTCGTTAAAGCGATCACTTTTCCAGACGGAAAATCTGTTAAAGCTGAAACAACTCCTAACGTAGTTGACGTTGCAGCAGCACGCACTCAAAGAATCGCTGATAAACAAGCGGATCGTAAGGCGCGCGCGGAAGCAGCAGTAGGTGGCGGTAAAGCAGCTGCTGAAACATTGAAGACAGAAGCTAAAAAAGTTGCTAAAAAGAAAGTAGTAGCGAAAAAAGCGACAGCTAAAAAAGCTACTAAGAAGCCAGCTTCAAAAGCAGGCGCGAAGAAAAAAGCAGCTAAAAAGGCTACTAAAAAGTAATTTCTAATTTATTTGAACGAGGTATAGGTCATGGCAAGTAAGAAGGCCGGCGGTAGTACGAAGAACGGTCGCGACTCACAGAGTAAGCGGCTTGGTGTAAAAAGATTCGGTGGCGAGCAAGTTCTCCCAGGTACAATCATTGTTCGTCAACGTGGTACAAAGTTCCATATGGGCAACAATGTGAAAATGGGACGTGATTACACTATCTATTCAGTTATCGAAGGATTGGTTAAATTTGAGCGCTTCTCTAAAGAGCGTTTCAAAGTTAGCGTTTATCCTAAAACTGCGTAATTGATACAACTCGTCAATTAGCTTTGTACAAGTAAAGCTAATTCCAGTAGTTAAAGAGGGGCCGATGTTCGGTCCCTTTTTGCATTTGAGCCCTATTGATTTGGGCGCGGTATTTCCTATGAAGTTTATTGATGAAGTCACAATCATAGTTTCCTCCGGCCACGGTGGCCCAGGTGCAGTTAGTTTCCGTCGCGAATCGATGATGCCGCGTGGAGGCCCCGATGGTGGTGACGGTGGTAAAGGTGGCGACGTCATTCTCAAGGCTTCAAAGCACGTGAACTCTTTGATCGATATTCGCCATAACAAAAAATATCCAGCTCAAGATGGTCAGCCCGGTACTGGTTCAAAAAGCTCGGGTGCAAATGGCCAAGACATGGTTCTTGTTGTTCCAGAAGGAACCCTCGTTCGCAATACGGATGGCGAGGTCCTTGTCGATATGACAGGCATTGATGAGCATATTCTTTTGAAGGGTGGCCGTGGCGGTAAAGGAAATCATTTTTTTAAAACCAGCACGAATCAAGCTCCAGAACACGCTCAGCCTGGTGAAGACGGCGAACAGCTTGAAATCAAGTTGGAGCTGAAACTAATCGCTGACGTAGGAATCATCGGCTTCCCGAATGCGGGTAAGTCGACTTTGATCTCACGCATCTCTGCAGCTAAACCAAAAATCGCAGATTATCCATTTACAACTTTGACTCCAAATTTGGGCGTTGTAAAAGCGGCGGATTTTAAATCTTTCGTTGTCGCCGATATTCCAGGATTGGTGAAAGGCGCGCATCAAGGTGTTGGTTTGGGAATTCAGTTCTTGAAACACATTGAGCGCACACGGTTCTTCATTCACTTGATTGATGCGTCTGGCTTGTCCGGTCGTGATCCTGTTCAAGATTATGAAGATATTAACTATGAACTTGCACGCTATGATGAAGATAGTGCAGATAAAGAGGGCTTCTTCTCTTTGCGCGATCGTCCTCAGATGGTTGTGCTCAACAAGATAGACACATTGAGTTCCGATCAACTCGAGAAATTGAAATCAACGTTCAAGAAGAAAACGGGCGTAGAGCCGTTTATGATTTCAGCGGTGACCGGAAAGAATATTAAAGAATTAGTCATTGAATTGACTCGTAGAGTTTTCAAAGAGGACACATAGTATGAGAGTCGGTATTTTCGGCGGAAGTTTTAATCCTCCACACATGGGCCACATCAACAGTCTTTTGACTGTGCAGAAAAAAGCGGGTCTCGATAAGATTCACGTTGTTCCTGCGGCCCAAAATCCATTGAAAGTTCCAGTTGCGGGTCCTTCTAACGAACAACGTTTGGAACTCGTGAAACTTGCTTTGAACACATATGGAAAGCAATTCTTTGTTGATGACCAAGAAATCAAGCGTGGTGGCCTAAGCTATACTATCGACACAGTGATGAATCTTCGTAAGGACATCGATCCTGAAGATTTGTTTCTGATTATCGGCGCGGATCAGTTCGAAGAGTTCAGTCAGTGGAAGGATTATCAAAAGATTCTTACTGAAGCGAACTTGATCGTAACGACTCGTCCAGGCTGGGATATTCCGCAAGAAGCTGACGAGCTGCCAGAGTATTTGAAAGCTCTTATTGCTGAGTATGATTTCAATTTCATCGAGCTTACAACAGGCCGCAACGTTCAGTTCATTCGTCTGCAAGACGTTGAAGTCTCTGCGACAGAAGTTCGTAAGCTTTTGCGCACAAGCCGTCCGGTTGAAAAGGTATTGCCGTTGTCTGTTGAAAACTACATCAAAGAACACAAGCTTTATCGTCCTATCGGCGAAAAAGTCGGGGACTTTGAAAAGTTCGCTGAATTTTGCGGTCGTGTTTTGAATGAGAAAAAAGCAATTCAAGTTCGTGGTTTTGATTTGACGTCTCTTTCAGCGCCGACGGAGTTTTCTTTGATCGCCTCTGGTACAAGTACTCGTCATGCTGTTTCTTTGGCTGAAAATGTCGTTGAAGCAGTGAAAGATGAATACAATGTTTTGCCGTTGAGCGTGGAAGGTATCGATGAAGGTCGCTGGGTTCTTGTCGATTACGGCTCTTTGATCGTCCATGTGTTCTATGATTTCGTTCGTCAGGAGTATTCATTGGAAAAGCTCTGGAAAGACGGTCGCGAACTCACTTTGAAAGACGCTGCTAAGTAGTCATGAAGTTTGTTTTGTACAATCTTGCCACAGCGAAAGAGGCTTGGGCCGATGAAGCGGCAAGATTGTACACGCAAAAGATTTCTCATTTTAATCCCTTTGAAATTCAGACCTTAAAGCCGAAAAAATCATCGCGTGACGAAGCGGCAGTTAAGAAAAAAGAGGAATCCGAGCTGATTCTTTCCTCTTTGAGCAATGATGATTTTGTCGTGTTGTTCGACGAACGGGGAAAGTCGTTTAACTCCATTGAGTTTTCAAAAAAAGTTGAAAGCATTCTATCAAGTTCTAAGAAGCGTGCGGTTTTTATCATTGGTGGCGCTTACGGCGTTTCAGATGAGGTTCGTCAGCGCGCACAGCTTGTCGTGACACTTTCACCTATGGTGATGAATCACCTTCTGGCGCAAACAGTGGCTCTTGAGCAGATCTATCGCGCCTTTACCATTCTTCGAAATCTTCCTTATCATAATTCCTAGGACTCTTTTTTGCTGGTGTTAGAGCCATGCATATTAGCGAAAAACTATTGTGGTTTGGGCTCCGTTCGTGTCTGTATTGCGGATCTCTTGATCGGGGAGCGGACGGGCTTTGTGAGATTTGCTCCGAAGATTTGTGGTCGTGGCAGAAGATCGGCGGCGGCCTTTTCCACCAAAAAATCCACAAGCTTGAAGTGCAAACTTTGTTTCACTGGATTCCTGGAAAACAAGAGGTTCTTTCGCGTCTTGTGCGAGAGCTTAAAGGAACGCAGGGGCGGAAACTTTGGCAGGTCTATGCAGGCGAATTCGCTAAGCAAGTGACACTCGATAAAGCCGTTAAAAGAAAACCGATTTTACTGATTCCGGCCCCTTCACGCAAAGGGGAGAAAGATCACGCCCTGCTCTTTGCCGAAGCCCTAACGGCAGAACGTCCTCATATTGAGATCTACAATTGTTTATCGAGACACAGCAGCGGGTCGCAGAAAAAGAAGTCGCGCTCACAGCGGCAGAGGGCCCGCGTTGAATGGGCTGAAAATTTTACACTTCCTGATTTTCAGGCAAAAGCTGTCGGAAAGAAGGTTATTTTCATCGATGACATTGTCACGACGGGCTCAACAGCGATGGCGGCATGGAAGGCACTGGAAAAGCCTAGAGATTTTGCAGTCTGGGCCTTGGCGCAAAGGGGCCTCTCTTGCGGAGCGTCCAGGTATTTGATATAAGATTCGAATGTCTAAATTCCCTATTTTACTGTCTATTTTCCTCTTCATCGGCTTTGGTTCTTCATTGGAAACTTTGGCAAAGAGCAAAGAGAAAAAACCAGCATCTGCAGTGTTAGTTCTCAAAGAAGTCAGCAAAAAATATCGCAGCAGCAAGCTTGTGAAAATTGAAACAGACAAGAAAGTAACCTCGGAGTTGTTAGGTAAGACGACAACGTATCAAGGTGAAATTTATTTGTCTCAAGGGAAGTTCCGTTGGGAAAATGAAAAACCAGATCAAACACTTTTGTTATTTGATGGCGATACTATTTGGAATGTTCAATATCCGCCAAAAGATTTGGGCGGACAAGTTCAAGTTGCGAAAGCAAAGTTGGATAAGAATACAAAGTCGCAAATACTGATTTCGACTTTGATAGGCAAAGAGCCGATCGACAAAAATTTTAAAATCATCAACGAAAAAACAGAGTCCGAAAAGTTGAGCGTTGAGCTACAACCTCTGTCTGGTGATTTGCGCGTGAAAGATCTCAGTATGGAGGTCGACCTTAAGTCAAAGCAGATCACAAAGATTTCTTACAAGGACGACGTCGACAATACGACGGAGATTCAACTTAAGAAGACAGAATTTATTTCTAAAGAAAACAAAGATCTCTTCAAATACAAAATTCCGAAAGACGCTCAGGTGACGAATCTATGAAGCAGGAAACAACAAACGGTACAAAAAAAGTTCACTTTATTAGTCTAGGTTGCCCAAAGAATCTCGTGGATAGCGAAATCATGGCGGGAACTCTGCTTAAAGATGGTTTTGAAGTTGTGGGTGACCACAGCGATGCGGACACTGTGATCGTTAACACATGCGGTTTTATCGAAGACTCAAAAAAAGAATCTATTCAAAGAATTTTGGAAATGGGTGAGCTCAAAAAATCCGGCCAGCTTAAAAAAGTGGTCGTGGCTGGTTGCCTTACTCAACGCTATAAAGACGACTTGGTCGAAGGTTTGCCTGAGGCCGATCTTTTTGTCGGTTCTGGTGAGTTCCAAAACATCGCAAAGATTTTGCGTAACAACGATGCGGGCGAGAAAAAGAAAACATTCTTCAACTTGCCAACTTATCTTCAGGAAGAGAGCACTCCGCGTGTAAACTCTCAGCCTGGCCACAGAGCCTATTTGAAAATCTCTGAAGGTTGCATGAAGCGTTGTGCATTCTGTGCGATTCCTTTGATCCGCGGGAACTTGCAGTCTCGTACGATTGCAAACGTCGTGAACGAAGCAAAATTGCTTGCTGCTGGCGGCGTGAAAGAATTGATCATTATCAGTCATGACTTCACAGATTACGGTTGGGATCTCCGCCGTAAGAATCCAGAAGCGAAAGAAAGTCCCGTAGAACTTCTACGCGCGTTGACTGAGGTTGAAGGTATCGAATGGATTCGTCTTTTGTACCTCTATCCAGATGGTATCACTCCAGAGATGATTGATCTGATTAAGAACAACAAGAAGCTTGTGAAGTACTTTGACATGCCTTTACAGCACGTTAACGACGATGTTCTTAAGAAGATGAACCGAAAGATGACTCGTAAAGAAATTGAAGAAGCTTTGCGCATCATCCGCACAGAGATTCCAGATGCGGTGATTCGTACTCAGTTCATCGTGGGCTTCCCTGGTGAAACAGAGGAGCAATTCGAAGAATTACTGGGGTTCATCGCTGAACAGCAGTTCGACCGTGTCGGTTGCTTCCAATATTCACCCGAAGAAAATACTCCGGGCGGTAAGATGACGGATCAAATCGATGATGAAACAAAGCAAAAGCGCTTTGAGGCCGTGATGGAAGTTCAACAGAACATCTCTCGCGAAAAGCACCGCGCGTTCATCGGCAAAACAGTGGAAGTTCTTGTGGAAGGCTTCTCTGAGGAGACAGACTTGCTATTGCAAGGCCGTACTTCTCAGCAAGCTCCAGACATCGACGGTGTTGTTTTGATCAATGACGGCCAAGCTAAAGTCGGCGACATGGTGAAAGTTCTCGTGACTGACAGCATGGAATACGACCTCATCGGCGAAATCGTTGAGCAGTAATTAATATCCCGAGCAACTTTCCGAAGCAGTTTCATACTGCTTCGTCCAAGTACTATCCTTTGAATTTCTTAAAGACGTGGTCGCTTTTCTAAAGTTGACCGCGGTCTTTTGATCGAGCTTGCAGGCTTTTTTGTAGGCCTCTAAGGCGGCATCGAATTTTCTGAGCTCAAAAGAAGACGTTGCATAGCCCAACCAGCATCGGCTGGATTTAGCATCGGCATTCGTACAGGTTTGGTAGTACTTGTTCGCATCAAGATAGTTTTTCTGAGTCTCCAAAAGATTTGCATAGGTATACTGAGCGAACTCGGATTTGGAGTGAGCATCTGCCGCGGTTTTAAGGGACTTTTTAGCCTCATCCGCGTCGCCTGCTTGAAGCTGCGTGAGCCCGAGATTCACGTGATTTGCGGCGACTTTAGGATCTTTTTGAATCGCTTCTTTACAATAAGTCAGAGCTTGGTCCTCTTGTTTGTCTTTGGTGTTTATGTCACACAGCTGTGTAAGAAATTCGGGTTTGCGGCCAATGTTGTCTATCATATCCTGATAGACAATGCGCAGCTCGTAGTTGTTTTTTTTCTTTTCATACATCTCAGCGAGTTTTTCGTATGCGGGCTGATATTTCGGATTGATCTCGAGACTTGTTTTGAGGGCCTCCAGCGCGTCGCTGTCCTTTTTGTTCATCATCATGTAAGCGGTGCCGGTGAGGTAGAATGCTTCGTAGTCCTTTGCATTTTTGCCGGTAAGTATGTTTGTCACCTTTAAAATATTAGCAGGCTCTTTTTTCTTTTCGTGAGTAACTGCTAGCAAAAGCAATTCTTTGCGATCGAGCTTGTCGATATTTTTCCACAAGAGGTCCGTAACTTTATCGTACTCCCCCTTCTTGAAAGCGGCTTCTGCTGTGGCTAAGCGGCTGGATTCAGGAGCCGTTGTACTCGCCGTAGGAGCTGGGCTTTTGGCGGTATCCGCAGCAAAGACGGCGGTTTGAAATGAGACAGCGGCGGCAACAAAGGCTAGTCTTATCAAGCTTTTGTAAACGAGAGGTGTGTTCATATGATATATTATTACCTAAATGGCCCTCTCAGACATAGTGCAGAAATTAAAAAATCAGTCTAGTTTATTGAATCGCCGAGGGCAGGCGGTGGTGGAATACGTTCTCCTGATGGTTGTGACAGTCTCCATGTTGTTGGCACTGGTCTATCAAGTATTTAAGCCCTTCCAAAGTTTTGTAAAAAGTTACATGGGCGATTATACAGCGTGTTTGCTGGAAACAGGTGAGCTTCCGAGTCTTGGAAACTCTGATGCACAAGCCGCGCTCTCTGACGAGGGCTGCGATGCAAAGTTTGAATCAGCGACTTTGGCAGGCGGGCGACCGCCGAGATCATCAAGCTCCAGCAGCTCTGGGCAGACAAATCCGCCACCGAAAGAGGATTCACCAAGCTCAAGTTCCAGCAGCCGTGGTGGAGGCGGTGGAAGCCCAGCAGGGGTGAGCCCGAGCTCTTCTTCAAGTAACAATCTTCTCATCGCGTCGATGAAGCCAAAGACCGGCACTGAGGGTGGCGAAGGGCCCTCGGACAAAGTGACGGAAGTTCCGCTGGCAGAAGGAAGTAAGTTTTATAATCGGAAAGATTCATACTCCCAAGATTTCACGGCGCGGAATGGTAAACAGATTATCGTTCCGCTGAGTGGAGTTTCAGAAGAAGAAAAAAAGAAGCGGCAGCGCGCAGAAGGTAACAGACGCACAGTGGCTTCTGGTGAGGATCTCGCAGGTCCTTCGAAAAAGACAGCGGTCAAACCACCACCAGCAAAACCTGTTGTAGAACCAGATGATTCTCCTCTGACATTTGGTAATTTCTTCAGATTTTTGTTAATTGCTGCGATCGTAATTGCGATCATTGTTGTGCTCGGAAGTCAGGCACTTAAAATCGCCAAGAGTCAGGAAAAATAACTCAACACACTGCAGGCATAATTGTTTTCTGGTGCTTCGGAAATTTCTTCATTCGCCATCTTAACTTTTCTGTAATATTCGATATTGATTGCATGAGGTTTCTAATTGCTTCATATCAGAGCCTCTGCAAAACAATTCCGGGGGGAAATTTCGGTGAAGAATGTGATTGAAATCAATCGCAAAAAGGTATTTACGCATCATGAAGTCTCCCAACTTCTCCCGTTAGTGTACCGTCTTACCGAAGAAGCTCAGTCCGAAGTTCGTAAAATCATCAACTTCATCGACGCTCACACTGATAAGAAATGCCGTGCCGTGCATGAACTCGAAGCGCGTCTCAATGAAATTGTCACTCGTTGGCAAATTAAGATCGAAAAGCTGGGCGGAGAGCCAAAAGGCCTCTGGCTTGCTGACTTTGACAGCGGAGACGGGTACTTTTGCTGGAAGTTCCCGGAAACCGAAATTAGTTATTGGCATGGCTACCAAGATGGATTCACCGGGCGTATACTGATCAAAGAGAAAAGCAGGCCCGAACATTATGAGAATAGCAATTGCTCAAATTAATCCGACTCTTGGTGATTTCGCATACAACTATGAAAAGATCATAGAATTTATCAAACGCGCTGAAGAAAAAGAGTGTGAACTCGTCGTCTTCCCAGAGTGCGCACTTTTTGGTTATCATCCTTACGACCTTCTCGAGCGCACGAAAGTGGTTCTTGAGCAGGAAAAGTATCTCCAGAAAATCCACAAACAAATTCCCAAAGGCATGGGTGTATTTGTTGGAGCATTCACCAGAAACCCGTCGAAACTGGGCCGTCCATATTTTAATTCTGCAGCCTTTATGGTGAAGGGTGAAAAGATAAAATACTTTAATAAACAACTTCTGCCGACAGGCGATGTTTTCGATGAAGCGCGTTTCATTCAGCCCGGATCTATGAAGAACAATTACCTGAATTTCAAAGGTAAACGGTTCTTTGTGACAATCTGTGAAGACATTTGGGCTTGGCCAGATGCAAAGGGCCACTCCCCGTATGTAAAAAATCCGCTTACGGAAGTATCAAAGAAGAAAGTGGATATGGTGATTAACTTAAGCGCCTCACCATTCTTCCCGGGCAAGCTCAAGCAACGCGAGTACGTTACTCTCAAAACCGCACAGTATTTTAAGGCACCGATCTTGTACGCGAACCTCGTTGGCGCTCAAGATGAAGTGATCTACGATGGCGCGAGTTTCGTGCTAAGTCCTAAAGGCAAAGCTCTCATGCGCTGTGAAGAGTTCGAAGAAGATCTCAATGTTATTAACCTCGACACCCTTCAAGCTTGGTCGCAAGCTGAAATGATTAAGGGCCCTGAGCTTCTTCGCAAGTCTCTCGTGCTCGGTATTCGCGATTTCTGCCGCAAGATCGGCATGCAAAAAATCCATCTGGGTTTGAGTGGCGGCATTGATTCCGCCGTAGCCACATGTCTCGCGGTAGAAGCTTTAGGTCCTGGAAATGTCTCTGTTGTAGCGATGCCAGGTCCGTTCAGTTCACCGGCAAGTTTAAAACTCGCTGAAGCGTTAGCAAAAAATCTAATGATCCAACTTACGACTGTGGCGATTAATGATACCTATCAAACGATTACCAAAGATCTCGAGAAAGCTTGGAGTCTAAAAGAATTCGGTGTGACTCAGGAAAATATTCAAGCACGCTTGCGCGGCATGATCTTGATGGCGTACTCGAATAAAGAAAATTCGTTACTCATCACCACCAGCAATAAGAGTGAGTATGCAGCGGGTTATTCTACGATGTACGGAGATATGTGCGGCGGCCTCGCACCGCTAGGTGACCTAACAAAAAAACAAGTTTATCAATTGGCGGATCTATACAACGAGCAATCTGAACTGATCCCGCAAGAAATTATTAATCGCGCGCCTAGTGCCGAATTGCGACCGAATCAAAAAGATCAGGACACTTTGCCACCATATAGTGAACTCGATGCAGCAGTTGTGAATTTAGTTGAGCATTCCTCGGCAGCTAAGTCTAATGCTGAAAAATGGCTTTTGCCGGTGATCATGCGAACAGAGTTCAAACGCTGGCAAGCCCCTCCGATTTTGAAAGTATCGGAGCATTCGTTTGGGCGTGGTCGCCGTTGGCCGATCGCTCATCGCGCTAAGGAGTAAAAATGAGAATCTTAATTGCTTTGATGTTTATCGTTATCGGATGTGCCTCTCCAATTCCATTTCAAAAAATGAATAATGGTATTGGCTATGAAATCGAACCGAAGGGACCCGAGACCTTTGCTGTGAAAATGAGTCTTCCGGATTCGGCCAGAGCAAATCAGTATCTTGATCTTTACGCGGCTGCAGCTATCGGTGAAGAATGCAAGAAACGAGGTTACGAGTATTTTGACCATGCACTCGTGTCCAGCTCTTTATCTGAGGGGTTTTGTTACAAAGAAAACAGAAAGAGGGCCTTAGCAATCAGTTTTGCGAGAAAAAATCTCGAGCTTCAGCCTGCGGAGTTTGTAGTAGAAGATTTAAATAGTAAATCTAAAACCGCATTAAAATTGAACGATAAGATAACTAAGTTCGACGGGAAAGTCGTTCAATCCATGGGGGAAATAAAATCCATGGTTTTTTCTATAGATAAAAAGAATGTTTCTAGCATTAAGTTAGAACTCATTAGGGACGGGAAAGTAATTACAGTCGACGAACCATTGGCAGATTTCCCCGGGTCTTTGTCAGATCCAAAAAGCTTGGTGGCTTATAGAAAGCTATTTGATTAATAGCCGAAGGCTGCAAAAATAAAAAAGGCACCAAGTTCGGTGCCTTTTTTATTTCAACTTCCTGATAAAATCGGAGCTAAAGCAAACCGCCGAAGAGGTCCATTTGTTTTGGTTGTCTGATGATTTGTGGGAAGCGCAGTTCGGGCTTACCTGTGAGTGCTACTAAGTTCGCAATTTGCGGAGCTTGGCCAGCCACGGAGATTCTTTTAATCATGTGGTGGAAAAGTTGACCGCAATAAGAAGCATCTTCTTCGGCTCTGTGGAAATCCGTGCTTGGGATTTTTAAGTACTGAACCAAAGTTCCAAGCTTGTAGTTTGGAAGTCCTGGGAAAACTTTTCTTGCGATTGGAAGAGTATCCAGGATTACGCCTTTTGGCGCTAAGGACTCGAACTTTTTGATATCAGCAGTTAAAAACTGAGAGTCAAACGGAGCGTTGTGAGCAACCAACATATCGTCGCCGCAAAATTCAGCAAAAGAACCCAACACGGACTCAATCAAAGGTTTCCCTTTAACCATATCGTCGAAGATTCCATTTACCTTGGAGGCGCCGGCAGGAATGGGGCGTTGTGGATCTACGAGGGTTGCAAAAATCGCCTCGGGAGCTCCGTTAATGAAGCGCACGGCTCCGATTTCAACGATTTGATCGACGCCGGGAACGGTACCAGTAGTTTCTAAGTCAAAAGCTATGAATCTCATAAAATCATTGATACATATTTGGTATGCCGATTTCAATAAAGTTCCTGCCGGAAAATACGCTTGTCGATGCGAGTCAAGATGAGAGCATCCTGGAGGCCGCGCTGCGAGCGGGCGTTGAGATTTCTCACAGCTGCGGTGGCAATGGAACCTGTGGGACCTGCCGGGTATGGGTTCGGGAAGGTCTTAGCGCGCTTCCTCCGCGCAATGAGGTGGAGCAGGAAATGGCCGAGGACCGCGGCTTTCAGCCGCAAGAGCGTTTGTGCTGCCAAAATCAACCCTGTTCGGGTTTGGTTTTGGAAGTTCCGCACGATGATTTCGAAGACTAAATAACTAAACTAAGGGGTCACGTAAAATGGATTGGCATAAATCCAACTGATCCAGCGATTGGCATCTGGCAAAGGCATGGGGACCGCAATACGAACTTGCACACGATAAACACCGGGTTCAGTAATCGGCATGGTGACGTCAGGATCATTGATAGTTCTGAGCCGCTCGCCGTTTTTATAAACCACGATTTCAAAAAAGTTTTTCGGTGGTCCTGGAACATGAACATTTAAGTTCATACTCTTTGAAATCTTCACTTGCGAGCCCATCATATACGAGCGACCTCGGTCTTCAATGGTCGCAACGAAACCCTTCGGATCTCCGAGAGCATCGAAAGCCAAATAAAACTGGCCCTTTTTAAGAGCAGTAAAAATCTTTTGCCGATCGCTGTTCAGATTTCCGGTGAGCTCCGATGGAAGCAGAACATGATTCGTCGCGATCTCAAAGTTACGCTGATAGCTTGGGAACTTAATCAAATAGTTCGCAAGTGGGATCGCGCGGGCAGAGGCCTCGGCTCCGGCAAAGGCTGTGAGTCTCTGATGCTGAGTTGTTTTGTCAAACAGAGCAATCTCTTCGCTGGGTTCTTGGAAAAGGCGAGCAAGCGCAAACTCTGGATTGAACGGATAGATCAGAAAACTCCAAATCACGGAAGCTTTGGAGGCTTGCCATGCTTGCACAGAAAGACTTTTTACGTTGATGATCTCCATGCCATCAAGGCCTTCAGGCAGATCGCCATTCCAAGTAAAGCCCAGCCGAAAAGGATGCGCCAGGATCGTGAGGGAATCCTTATTACCGCCTTGCCTTTGTGTGAGCATATCAGCAAAGCGAATTTGCGCCTCACCCAGATTTTTTCCAATGATGTCTTTGTTCGGGGAGTAAAAAAGCAAACGCGAATCAAGATAGCTGTATTTTCCACCCGTGAGGAAAAGAACGTTTTGTGAATAGCTGTCGTTGTGAACAGTGTTTTCAAAGGCGTTTAAGTCTGTGAGAATTAAAAAATCGATTCCGGCTTGTTTTGCAGCCGTTGCGATCTGCTGTGGACTTGATGAACCGATACTGAGATCGGAGTGCACGTTGACGATGCCACGATAATCAAAATAGGTCGCAGGCGTTTCCCGCTTCAATTTTTGCGGGACCACGCTGATTTCATACTGTGAAATGTAAAACCCGTACACGAAGTACGAGATCAGCAGGAACGTAATGCTGATAATAAACTTCATCATTTAGAAACCTTCACGACTAAGAAAAACGGCTCAATTTCTTTTACAACAGAAGTTTTATACCCTGCTTTTTCGACCCAGTCAGGTATCTCGCTCCAGTTTTCTTGAACAAGATAAAAACTGTCTTCCTGCGGCAAAGATTGTGGAAGAGTGTCGTAGAAATCATAGCGGCTCATGTCGCGAAGTTTGTATATGGGCGTCTTATTTTCGTACCATATTGTAGAAGCAATCTGATAGGTCCCCGCATAAAGAGGTTGATACTCTTGCTGCAGGCTTGCCAGGGGGCGAAAGCGAAACTGTTCGCGAAAAGGTTTTGCAATCGAGCTTCCCTTTGGCAGAAAAATCGCTGTTGAAAATCCAAACACATAAAATAGCAGCCAAAAGCCAGAGGTCCACATTGCGACTTTTTTGGGGTTCGGGCTGAAAAGAACCAAGGCAAAAACCACTGGAAAGGCCACGTTGGGCCAGTTCAACTCCACTGTTCCACGGAAAGAAGAGAAAAAGAAAAATATCAAAGGTCCCCAAGCCAGATAGGGAAGGAAACGAAAATCCCGGGTCGGCTTTGCCCGAAGAGCCGCCCAAATTACTAAGGGGAAGAGCAAAAGAATTTCCGCCATTAAGTAGCCGAGAGTCCAATCTGGTGTCCAATTGGATTTGCCAAGTCCGTGATCAATTTGAAAACGAAAAGACGCAAATTCGTTCTGAATATTCCACAGGATGACAGGAAGGGAGAATAGTAAACCACCCAGAACTGTGAGACTCAATTTTTTAAAAGAAATTTCGCGCCATCGTTTATCGACGAATAGATAGAGCAAAATGAAAGGTACAAAGAGAACAATGTGATACTTGCTGCAGAAACCAAGACCTAAAGAGGCACCAAGAAAAAAATAATCCCGCGGTTTTTGATGATAGAGGCACTGTTGAAAAAAATAGATTGCTAGGGACCAAAATAAAATCAGCGGTACGTC
>Ga0255338_1000950_pt1 | contig 66108 bp, 59 predicted proteins | sample MeOH1_35cm_T4_19_FD_203715 | JGI IMG/M metagenome (GOLD analysis project Ga0255338, IMG submission 203715) | Sandy soil microbial communities from University of British Columbia, Vancouver, Canada - MeOH1_35cm_T4_195 | ecosystem: Engineered > Artificial ecosystem > Sand microcosm > Unclassified ... | reverse complement strand
CGGCCTACGATCCGGAGGAGCTGTACGGGATCGTGCCGCAGGACGTGCGCGCGCCCTACGACGTGCGCGAGGTGATCGCCCGGATCGTCGACGCGTCGCAGTTCGACGAGTTCAAGGCGCTCTACGGCACGACGCTGGTCTGCGGCTTCGCCCGCATCTGGGGCTATCCGGTGGCCATCCTCGCCAACAACGGCGTGCTGTTCTCGGAGAGCGCGCTCAAGGGCGCCCACTTCATCGAGCTGGCCTGCAAGCGGAAGATCCCGCTGGTGTTCCTGCAGAACATCTCGGGCTTCATGGTCGGCGGCCGCTACGAGGCCGGCGGGATCGCCAAGGACGGGGCCAAGCTGGTCACCGCCGTGGCAAGCGCGGAGGTGCCCAAGTTCACCGTGCTGATCGGCGGCTCGTTCGGGGCGGGCAACTACGGCATGTGCGGCCGGGCCTATTCGCCCCGCTTCCTGTGGACTTGGCCCAACAGCCGCATCTCGGTGATGGGCGGCGAGCAGGCCGCCGCCGTGCTGGCCACCGTCCACCGCGACGCTGACAAGTGGACGCCGGAGCAGGAAGAGGCCTTCAAGGCCCCAGTCCGCCAGACCTACGAGGACGAAGGCAACCCCTATTTCGCCACCGCGCGGCTCTGGGACGACGGCATCATCGACCCGGCCCAGACGCGGCATGTGCTGGGCCTGTCCATCTCCGCGTCGCTCAACGCCCCGATCCCGGAGACACGCTTCGGCGTGTTCCGGATGTGAGGCGCGAGATGGCAACTTTCATGGCGCGCCAGCGCCTTCAAGATTCAACCGCGAACGAATGCGAAAAGCCGCGAACGTGCCGGAGTTGCTCAGCCTGTTCGCGTGAGTTCGCGTTCGTTCGCGGTTCAAAATACAGCGCCTGCGGCGCGCGAGGCGCCTGATGTTCAAGTCCGTCCTGGTCGCCAATCGCGGCGAGATCGCCCGCCGCGTCTTCCGCACCGCCCGCGAGATGGGCATCGAGACGGTCGCGGTGTTCTCGGAGGCGGATCGTGAGGCCGCCCACGTCCGCGACGCCGACAAGGCCGTGCTGATCGGGCCGGCCGCGGCGCGCGACAGCTATCTCAAGGGCGAGCGGGTCATCGCGGCCGCGAAGGCCTCGGGCGCCGAGGCGATCCACCCGGGCTATGGGTTCTTGAGCGAGAACGCCGAGTTCGCGGAAGCGGTGATGGCCGCGGGCCTGATCTGGATCGGGCCTCCCCCGTCCGCCATCCGCGCCATGGGGCTGAAGGACGCCGCCAAGAGCCTGATGGCCAAGGCGGGCGTGCCCGTCACGCCGGGCTACCTGGGCGAGGACCAGTCGGCCAAGACACTCGCCAAGGAAGCCGCCGGCATCGGCTTCCCGGTGCTGATCAAGGCGGTGGCCGGCGGCGGCGGCAAGGGCATGCGCCTGGTCGAGAGCGCCGCCGACTTCGACGCCGCGCTCGCCTCGTGCCAGCGCGAGGCCAAGGCCAGCTTCGGCGACGACCGTGTGCTGCTGGAGACCTACGTCACCCGCCCGCGCCATATCGAGGTGCAGGTGTTCGGCGACGCTCACGGCAATGTCGTCCACCTCTACGAACGCGACTGCTCCCTGCAGCGCCGCCACCAGAAGGTGATCGAGGAGGCCCCGGCTCCGGGCATGAGCGACCAGGCCCGCGCCGCCGTCACCGAGGCCGCCGTCAAGGCCGCCAAGGCCGTGGGCTATGTGGGCGCGGGCACGGTGGAGTTCATCGCCGACGCCTCGGCCGGCCTGCGCGGCGACCGCATCTGGTTCATGGAGATGAACACCCGCCTGCAGGTGGAGCACCCGGTCACCGAGATGGTCACCGGGCTGGACCTGGTGGAATGGCAGTTCCGCGTCGCGGCCGGCGAGCCGCTGCCGCTCGCCCAGGACGAGATCACCCTGACGGGCCACGCCGTGGAAGCCCGCCTCTACGCCGAGAATCCCTCCACCGGCTTCCTGCCGTCGATCGGCCGGCTGGACAGCTTCAGCCTGCCCACCAGCGTGCGCGTGGACACGGGCGTCGACGAGGGCGACGAGATCAGCCCGTTCTACGACCCGATGATCGCCAAGCTGATCGCCCACGGCGAGGATCGCGACCAGGCCATCGCCGAGTTGGCGGCGGCCTGCGCCGAGGTCGAGGTCTATCCGGTGAAGACCAACGCCGGCTTCCTGGTCCGCTGCCTGGAGAATCCGGACTTCATCGTGGGCTCGCTCGACACCGGCCTGATCGGCCGCGAGCTGGAGGCCCTGACCGTCGCCGCGGAGCCCAGTCCGGAAGCGCTCGCCACGGCCGGCTGGGCCTTCCGCGAGGCCATCGAGCGCCAAGCCTCCAAGGACCGGACCACGCCCTGGGTCAGCCTGCGCGGCTTCCGGCTCAATGCGCCCACGATGGAGACCGCACGGCTGTTCTACCGCGACGCCGCGGTGGAGGTGGAGATGCCGCTGGAGCCCTCGCGCTTCGTCCACGTGGAGAGCGAGGAGGAGATCGTGGTGTTCGAGGGCGGCGAGGCCTTCGTGTTCCGCGACCATCCGCCGGCCGCCGATGGCGAAGGCGCCACCGGCGACGGGTCCGTCCGGGCGCCCATGCCGGGCAAGGTCACCCAGCTTTCGGTCAAGGCCGGCGACAAGGTGACCAAGGGCCAGCCGCTGCTGACCCTGGAAGCCATGAAGATGGAGCACGCCCTGAGCGCGCCCTTCGACGGGGTGGTCGCTGAGTTGAGCGCCGAGCTGGGGGCCCAGGTCGCCGAGGGAACCGTGCTGGCGAAGCTGACCGCCGTCGAATAGGCCGGGCTACCAGGCGTTCTCCACCTCCTCGGCGAAGCCCAGGAGGTCCTTGAAGGTCACCTTGCGCCCATCGTCGAGCACCGCGACGCCTGAGAACCGGCCGAACACCTGGTGGGCGATGGAGCGGATGAGCTTGAAGTCCGAGTTGTCGGACCGGTCGAGGATCGGTTCGAAGGTCATCTCCAGGCGCCCGTCGTTGCTGGAGAAGCGCCAGGGCGCGCCGTCGTAGGTTCCCGCCGGCAGATGGAAGGTCACCTGGTCCAGCTTGTGGGCCACGCCATCGTGGAAGACCATGTTCTCGGAGGCGGCGGAGGTGTCGCCGAAGCCGTAGCCGATGTTGAAGCCGAACGGGACGCCGTCCACCAAGCCTGACGCCGACCCCCAGTACCAGACGTTGTGATAGGTCCAGACACCCCGGCCCCAGTCCAGCACGCCGAAGGCCTTGTCCGGGGTGAAGGCGTAGGTGTCGTCCCCCAGCGCGATCTCGCCGCTGGCCGGCATGCAGTTGATCTTCTGGTTGTAATAGAAGGCCTTCGGCGCGTGGGCCCAGGGCGTGGCGATCATCATCCGATCCATGGGCGGCTGGGCGAGGTCCAGCGTCCCGCTCAGCCCCTTGCCGTTCATGAAGCCAGGACAGTCGATGGCCAGGCGGCGGCCCTGGTCGGTATGGCGGAAGGCCAGCTTGAGCTTCGGATGGTCCTGGACGATGTCGCCCGCATCGGCGCTCTGCGGCATGCGCATCCGGCCCAGCGGGAAGGCCGTCATCACGCTCTCGGTGACGGCGGTGCGGGCGCGGAAATCGAACCAGGTCGCCGACAGGAAGCCCATGTAGCCGTTGTCGGCGACCACCGCGGCGAGGCCGTAGTCGCCGGCCAGAACGCAGTAGTAGTCCCACTCCTTGATCCGGAGCGGCGAGGCGGCGATCGCCTTGCGGCTGTAGCGCCGCGCCTCGCGCCGGGCCCAGCCGGGCTCGGTCAGCCGGCCCCGACGATCCAGCAGGTCGCCCGACCCCAGTTCGATCTGCGCCATCCGTATCTCCTCCGAATCCGTCGCGCCCAGGGTGACGGCGCGGTCAGGCGCCGGCCACCACGCCCTTGTCGTGCAGGCGCGCGATCTCGCCGCCGGAGAGGCCCAGGACCTCGGCCAGGACCTGGTCGGTGTGCTGGCCCAGCTTGGGCGCCGGCGCGACCGGGCGGCGTTCGTCCTGCGGGATCGTGCCCATGGCGCCCGGGGCGGGATAGGTCAGGCCGCTGGGGTGCTGGATCGCCTCGAACAGCGGGTTGTCCTTGAAGAGGCGGGTGTCGCCCAGCGCCGCCTCCAGGGTCTGGTAGCTGCCCCAGGTGACGCCGCCGGCGTCGAAGGCCGGGGTCAGCTCGGCGGCGGTCCTGGCCGCGAAGGCGCGCTCGAACAGCGGATAGAGCCGTTCCCGGTGGGCGAAGCGCAGGCCCTCGTCCTTGGCGAAGGACACGCCGAGCTCGGCCTCCAGGGCGGCGGCTTCCGCGCCGATGCCCAAGGCCTCCAGCGCCTTGCTCCATTGCTTGGGCGTGATCGCCAGCAGCATCAGCTTCTGGCCGTCCTTGGTGGTGAAGTCGCGGCCGAAGGCGCCGAAGACGTCGTTGCCCATCCGCGGCCGCTGATGGCCGCTCAGCAGGGTCTCGGCGGTGAAGCCCAGGTTGGCCATGGTCGCGGCGCCGATGTCCGACAGCGGCGCGCGGATCTCGCGCCCGCCCTGCCCCCGGGTCCGGGCCAGCAGGGCCGAGACCAGGGCGAAGGCGCAGTAGGCGCCGGTCAGCAGGTCCCAGGCCGCCAGCACGTGGTTCACCGGCCGGTCGTCGCCCACCGGGCCGGTCATCAGCGGCAGTCCCAGCGCCGAATTGATCGTGTAGTCCATGCCCTGCGACCCATCGGCCCAGCCCATGACCCGCACGCAGATCAGGTCGTCGCGCAGCGCCTGCAGCTTCTCGTACGAAAGGAAGCCGTCGACCGGGAAGTTGGTGACGAAGAGGCCGCCATCCTCGCCCGGCGCGGCGGCCAGCCGCTGGGCGATCTCGCGGCCCTCGGGACTGGCGAGGTCGATGGCGATCGACTTCTTGCCCTTGTTCAGCCCCTCCCAATAGAGGCTCGACCCGTTGTCGGCGAGCGGCCAGCGGCGGAAGTCCGGCCCGCCGCCGATGGTGTCGAACCGGATCACCTCGGCCCCCATCTGGGCGAGGTAGAGGCCGCAGGTGGGCGCGGCCACGAAGGCCGACCCCTCCACCACGCGGAGGCCTTTCAGCAGGTCGTACATCTCACCATCCTTTTCCCTCCCCTTCATGGGGAGGGACAGACCGCAAAGCGGTCAGGGTGGGGAAAGCCCGGCTGCCGCGGCGGCCGTCAATGGTCTTCCCACGCGTCCGGCGCGAAGCGCCGCCCACCCTCCGGGGAGGGAAAAGACTACCCCACCAGCTTGCCGACCTCGTCGACCTCCTCGGGCGTGAGGCGCCACGCCGCCGTGGCGGCGTTGGTGCGCACCTGTTCGGGCGTGGTCGCGCCGGCGATCACCGAGCTCACCACCTCGTGGCCCAGCAGCCAGGCGAAGGCCAGTTCGAGGATGGTGTGGCCGCGTTCCTTGGCCCAGGCCTCCAGGGCCTCGACCCTGTCGAAGTTGGCGTCGCTCATGGCCGCCTCGCCGCGCGCGCCCCAGGCCTGCAGGCGCGTGCCTTCCGGCGGAGCCACGCCGCGCTGGTACTTGCCGGACAGCAGCCCCGACGCCAGCGGAAAGAACGGCAGGAAGCCCAGGCCGAAGTGCTCGCAGGCCGGCAGCACCTCGCGCTCCACGTCGCGCTCCAGCAGCGAATAGAGGTTCTGGGCGGAGACGAAGCGGCTGCCGCCGGCCGCTGTCCAATCCGCATCCGCGATCTGCCAGCCGGTATAGTTGGAGTTGCCCAGGTAGCGGACCTTGCCCTGGGTCACGAGATCGTCCAGCGCCCGCAGCGTCTCGTCGAGCGGGGTGTCGGAGTCCGGCTGGTGGTGCTGGTAGAGGTCGATGTAGTCCGTGCCCAAGCGTCGCAGGCTGTCCTCGACGGACTGCATGATCCATTTGCGCGAACCGCCGCGCTTCTTCGGGTCGCCGCCGACCGCCATGCCGAACTTGGTGGCCAGCACGATCTCGTGCCGGCGCTTGCCCAGCGCCTTGCCCAGGAACTCCTCCGACTTGGTCCCGCCGTAGACGTCGGCGGTGTCGAACAGGGTGACGCCCGCGTCGATGGCGGCGTCCACCACCGCCTGGGTCTGAGCGGCGTCGATGCGCATGCCGAAGTTGTTGCAGCCCAGGCCCACCACGCTGACCTTGAGCCCCGAATTCCCGAGCCTGCGCACCTTCATCTGGCTTATCTCCCCTCTTCCTTGGGCTGGAATCTAGCCTCGCGTGGCGGCCTCGGGCCAGCGGATAGCGACGCTTCGCCACAATCCCTACCGCGCCATTCACCAAGCGCGTTGAGGATATCGCAAGGCCGACGTCCTTAACGTGCCGAGATAACTAGAGATTTGTGAGCCAGGTCGAGCGCATGCGCGTCGTAACCATTGTCAGCCTCGCCGCTTCGGCGGTCCTGGGGCTTGGAGCTCTCTTCGTCGCCAAGATCGCGTTGCCCAACGCGTCGGCGGCCAAGAGTCCGATGCGCGCCGCGGTGGCCGCGGGCGAGCCGCTGGTCGTCGCGTCACGGGCGCTGAAGTACGGCGAGAAGCTCGACGCCGGCATGCTGACGGTGATCAAGGTCCCGAAGAACGCCATCCCCGAGGGCTCGTTCACGAATGTCGCCCAGGCGCTGGCCGCTGACCGCGGCGGTGCGCCCGTCGTGCTGGTGCCGCTGGCGTCGCACGAGGCGGTGCTGCCGGCCAAGTTGTCCGGGCCCGGCGCGCGGCCTTCGGTGGCCGCCGAGATCGCCGAAGGGATGCGCGCCTACACCCTGAAAGTGAACGACGCCTCGGGCGTGGGCGGCCACGCCCTGCCCGGCGACCGCGTCGACGTCGTGCTGATGCGCGACCTGACGCCGAGCGGCGAACAGCGCAACTACGTCTCCTACGTCGTCGTCCAGAACGCTCGCGTCCTCGGCGTCGACCTGAACGCCGACCCGACCTCCAACAAGCCGGCCAGCCCGAACACCGCGACGGTCGAAGTCTCGGTGCAGGACTCCCAGAAGCTGTCCATCGCCTCCACCCTGGGTGAGCTGTCGCTGGCGCTGCGCCGCAACGGGGCCGCCGAGTTCGCCCACGCGCCGCCGCTGCGCACCGCCGACTTCCTGGGCGGCGGCCGGCCCGCCCGATCCGGCCCGGTGGCGCGCGGCGCCCCGCAAGGGCATTCCGCCATCCTGATCATCGAGGGTGAGCCCGCCAAGCGCACCAAGGCGAAGCGTACGGCCGCGCCCTCCATGATGCCGCCGAACGTCACCGCGGCGACCAGCTAAGGCCATGCCCGCCATGTCGAAGATGTCCCGCACCCTGCTCAGCGCCATCATGGGGCTGTTCCTGACCGTGGCCGGCGTCGTCGCCGCCACGCACGCGGCCGCCCAGACCCTGGCCAGCGAGCCGGTGCGGCGCCGCACGATCCACGTGCCGCGAGACAAGTCGCTGTCGTTCCGTCTGCCGGGACCGGCGTCGCGGATCGTCATCGCCCAGCCCGAGATCGCCAAGGTCACCGCGACCTCGGACGCCAGCTTCTATGTCCAGGGCATCGAGTTCGGCTCGACCAACATGCTGGTCTACAGCCGCGGCGGGCAGCTTTCGGAAGTGATCGACATCCGCGTCGGCTACGACGCCGAGGGCCTGCAGCAGGACCTGGTCGCGGCCTTCCCGCAGGAGCCCATCCGGGTCCGGAACCTGGGCGAGGTGCTGATGCTCGCCGGCGAGGTCTCCAACTCGGGCGTCCAGGCGAGCGCCGAGAAGATCGCCGAGAAGTACGCGCCCGAGTCGATCATCTCGCGCCTCACCATCCAGAACTCCCAGCAGGTGATCCTGGAGGTGCGTATCCTGGAGGCCAACCGTTCGGCCCTGCAGGACCTGGGCATCAACCTCAGCATCTTCAACGACTCGTTCTCGGTGCTGACCGGCCAGGGCCTGTTCGGCATCAACCCGCCGCACGGGGTCGTCACCAGCCGCGGCGGCTCCGGCGACACCACCATCGACAGCCAGCTCCAGGCGCTCGAGGAGAAGGGCGCGCTGCGCACGCTGGCCAAGCCGAACCTGGTGGCCATCTCCGGCCAGAAGGCCAGCTTCCTGGCCGGCGGCGAGTTCCCGTTCCCGGTCCCGGCCGACCTCAACAAGATCACGATCGAGTTCCGCCCCTACGGCGTGAAGCTCAACTTCACCCCGAACGTCCAGGACAACGGCTGGATCCGGATGAACGTGGAGCCGGAGGTCAGCAGCCTCGACTACAACAACGCCCTGACGGTGAACGATTTCGTCGTGCCGGCCCTGACCGTGCGCCGCGCGGCCACAACGCTCGAGCTGAAGCCCGGCGACACCTTCGCCATGGCCGGCCTGTTCCAGAACAGCTACGAGAACGGCATCCAGCAGTTCCCGGGCCTGGGCAATCTGCCGGTCATCGGCGCGCTGTTCCGCTCGGCCCGCTGGAAGCGCTCGGAGAGCGAGCTGCTGATCATCGTGACGCCGCGGCTGGCGACGCCCGCCGACCGCCGGATCGAGCCGCTCGACGCCCTGCCCGGCAAGGAGCCGTCCTCCAAGGACCTGTTCCTGAGGGGCAAGTCCCACGACAAACCCATGTCTCCGGGCGGCGGCCAGCCCGCCGCGGTGAAGTGAAGAGTCCCATGTTGCGTTCGAAGTCCGCCGCTCCCTCCGACCTGATCCCCGGCCGCCGCATCCTGGCCCTGGGGGCGAGCCTGCGCGGTCTGGCCGAAGGCCCGCTGGCCGGCGCGGCGATCGAGATGGGGACGGTGGCCAGCGTCGAGGCCCTGACCGCGGGCTACACCGACCTGGTGATCATCGACGCCGACGCCTGGGACGCCTCGGCGCTGGCCGCCTGCGTCAAGGCGCTGTCGGCCCTGCGCGGCTGTCCGCCGGTCCTGATGCTGGGCGAGAACCTGCCCGCCGGCCTGGTCCGAAACCTGCTCCGGCTGGAAGCGTCCGACATCCTTGAGGCGCCCTACTCTCCGGAAGACCTGACGGCGGCCGTGCAGGCCCTGCTGGTCCAGGCTCAACCTGTGGCCGCCGCCCCCACGGGCGCGGCCTCGCGCTGCTGGGGCGTCACCGGCGCGGTCGGCGGCTCGGGCGCCACCACCATCGCCATCGAGATCGCCCATGCCCTGGCCGTGCAGAGCGGCAAGGAGCGGTCGGTCTGCCTGGTCGACCTGAACCTGGCCGACGGCGCCGCCGCCGCCTACCTGGGCTGCGCGCCCGCAACCCGCCTCGCCGACTTCGGCCATGCGGCCGATCGCATCGACGCGGCCATGCTGGGGGCGTTCGTCACGCCCGTCTCCAAGGGCCTCGACCTGATGGCCGGCGTCCGCGATCCGACCGCCTTCGACGCCGTGGGCCGCGATGCGGTGCTGCGGATGCTGGAGGTGGCCTGCGAGGTTTACGAGTACGTGATCCTGGACCTGCCGCGTCACCGGCGGCCCTGGACCCTCGACGCCCTGGCCGGCTGCGACGAGGTGCTGGTCATCTCCGAGCTGACGGTGCCGGCCCTGCTGGCCGCCCGCGCCTATTCCGACGAGATCGAGGACGCACTGTCCACCGGCCTGCGCCCGCGCATCGTCCTCAACCGGCTGGCCAGCCGCATGTTCGGCCCCGCCCCCTCCATGAGCGAGGCGGAGAAGGCGCTGCAGCGCAAGGCCGAGGCTGGGGTCAGCTCGGACTGGGAGGCCGCCGCGGCCTCCGCCAACCTTGGCGGCCCGATCGCCCAGCATCGGCCCAAGTCCAAGATCGTGAAGGACATCCAGATGCTGGTGGAGCGCCTGGCCGCACAGCCGCCGCGGCGCGACGCGCCGGCCAAGGCCGCATAATGGACCTGCTTCGCCAAGGCTTCGCAGCTCGCATCACTCGTCCTTCGACGCTCCTGAAGGGAGCGAAGTAGGATGGGTCGCTTCAACCTCCTCCGCACGCCCGCGGCCCCGGCCGCCCAGCCGCAACCCCAGGCGGCGGCCCAGCCCGCCCCCGCGCCGGCGCCCCGGCCGTCGCCGAAGGCCGAGCCCAAGAGCAAGGGTCCGCCGCGGGACGCCAACCTCGACCTGCGCCTGCGGCTGCACTCGCGGCTGATCGACGAACTGGACCTCTCCAAGCTGGACAAGCTGGAGGAGAGCGAGCTCCGCCGCCAGGTGCAGGGCCAGGTGACCCTGTTCGCCCAGGCCGAACGGATGGCGCTGAACACCAAGGAGCTCAACGAGCTCGGCGCGTCGATCTATGACGAGATGGTGGGGCTGGGGCCGATCGAGCCCCTGCTCAAGGACGACTCGATCAACGACATCCTGATCAACGGTCCCTTCCAGGTCTATATCGAGCGGCGCGGCGAGCTGGAGCTCACCCCCATCCGCTTCCGCGACAACGACCACCTGCTGCGCATCGTCCAGCGCATCGTCGCCGGCGTCGGCCGTCGGATCGACGAGAGCCAGCCCATGGTCGACGCCCGCCTCGCCGACGGCAGCCGGGTGAACGCCGCCATCCCGCCGATCGCCATCGACGGCTGCTCGGTCTCGATCCGGAAGTTCTCGAAGAAGCCGCTCACGCTCGAGAAGCTGGTCGAGTTCAACGCCATGACCCAGTCGATGGCCGACTTCCTGTACGGCGCCGTGCGCTCGCGGGTGTCGACGGTCATCTCGGGCGGCACCGGCTCGGGCAAGACCACCCTGCTCAACGCCCTGTCGGCCGCGATCAGCGAGGGCGAACGCCTGATCACCATCGAGGACGCCGCCGAGCTGCAGCTGCAGCAGCCGCACGTGGTGCGGATGGAGACCCGGCCGCCCAACATCGAGGGCAAGGGCGAAATCCGCCAGCGCGAGCTGGTCAAGAACGCCCTGCGGATGCGTCCCGACCGGGTGATCCTGGGCGAGGTGCGTTCCGAAGAAGCCTTCGACATGCTGCAGGCCATGAACACCGGCCACGAAGGCTCGATGGCCACGATCCACTCCAACAACCCGCGCGAGGCCATCAGCCGCCTGGAGCAGATGGTCGCCATGGGCGGGCTGAACATCGGCGCCGAGGCCGTCCGCTACCAGATCGCCGCCGCCGTGGGCCTGGTGGTCCAGGTGAACCGCCTGTCCGACGGCAAGCGCAAGGTGACCCACGTCACCGAGATCGTCGGCATGGAAGGCAACGTGGTGCAGATGCAGGACATCTTCCTGTTCAACCGCACCCACACCGACGCGGATGGAACCGTCCACGGCGAGCACCGCGCCACCGGCCTGCGCCCCCGCTGCCTGGACGAGATGCTCCGCCGCGGCATCCCCTACGACACCACCAACTTCGATCCGCACAAGAAGCTCTGAGCTATGACCATCGACGCCAAGACCATCGTGATGGTGATGATCGGCGCCGCCGTTTTCGCGCTGGTGCAGGGCCTCACCGGCGTGCTGTCCGTCGCCACCCAGAAGCGCAAGCTGAACCAGCGCCTGAAGGTGGGCGAGAAGGTCGAGGGCGTCTCGGCCATGGTCGTCGAGCTGCGCAAGCAGCGCGGCCTCACCGCGTCCGGCTCCCGCTCGCAGAGCCTGCGCTGGCTGTCGAACCTGATCGTCGCCTCCGGCCTGCCCTACGACCAGCGCAAGTGGCTGCTCTACGTGGGCGCCGCCGCGCTCCTGGGCGCCGCCGGCCTCGGCCTCCTCACGCGCAATCCGATCGCCGCCGCCGCCGGCGCGATGCTGGGCGGCGTGATCGTTCCGCTGGGCTTCCTGAAGATCAAGGCGGGCAAGCGCAACAGCGACCTCGGCTTCCAGCTGCCGCAGGCCCTGGACATCATCGTCCGCTCTCTCGAGGCCGGCCACCCCGTGCCGGCGGCCGTGGCGCTGGTGGGCCGCGAGATGAGCGATCCCATCGGCACCGAGTTCGGCATGGCCGCCGACGAGATCGCCTACGGCGCCACCCTCGAACAGGCGGTCGAGCGGATGTCCGAGCGATGCCAACATGCCGACATCGACCTGTTCGCCGCGACCGTTCGGCTGCAGGAGCGCACCGGGGGCAACCTGACGGGCCTGCTGAAGCTCAACGCCGCCACTGTGCGCGACCGCCACAAGATGCGCCTGAAGATCCGCGCCGCCTCGTCCGAAGGCCGCGCCTCGGCGATGATCCTGACCGCCGCGCCGTTCGTGGCGGTGGGGGTGATCATGGTGATCTCGCCCAAGTTCTACGGCGACGTGATCCATGAGCCGACGATGAAGTGGGGCTTGGCCATCATCGGGTTCTGGATCTTCCTCGGCAACATGATCATGCGCCGCATGATCGACATGCGGCTCTGACGGCATGAACCTCGAGACGATCATCTATCTGGCGGGCCTGGTGCTCACTGTCGGGGCCCTGGGGGGTCTGGCCTTCGTGGGCGTCGGCGAGCTGCGCGTGCGGGCTCTGCGCCGCGGCCGCCTGGCCGGCGCCACCGCGCCGAGCCGCGGTTCCGAGCCTCTCGTCGAGAAGTCCGGCGGCCTCTTCGGCGGCCAGCTGCTGTCGACGGTTCGCCGCCTGGGCCAGCAGAGCGCGGTGCGCGATCCCGCCAAAGTCTCACTGCTGCGTTCGAAACTGATGCAGGCCGGCTTCCACAACCGCGAAGCGCCCGTGATCTTCCTCGGTGTGAAGGCCGTCGCCCTGGCCGTCGCCACCGTGGCCGTCGTCCTGACCCTGCCGATGATGATCGGCCAGAAGGGCGGCAACATGGGCGCCCTGGCGCTCGCGCTGACGGTATCCCTGATCGCCCTCTACGGCCCGGACTATGTGCTCAAGATGCGCAAGACGACGCGCGAGCGGGAGTATTCAGAGGGCTTCCCCGACCTGCTCGACCTCCTGGTCGCGTCGGTCGAAGCCGGCCTGTCGCTCGACGCCGCGGTCAGCCGCGTGACCGAGGAGCTGGAGCGCCGCTATCCGACCCTGACCGTCCACCTACGCTTCCTGGTGCTGGAGCTCCGCGCCGGCCGCGCGCGGAAGGACGCCTGGTCCGCCTTCGCCGACCGGCTCGGCATCGACGACGCCCGCGCGCTGGCCACCATGCTGCGCCAGGCCGAGGACATGGGCACCAGCCTGGGCGAGACCCTGTCGGTCTTCTCCGCCGACATGCGGATGAAGCGGATGCTGCGTGCCGAGGAGAAGGCGCTGGGCCTCTCCGCCAAGCTCACCGTCCCGCTGATCCTCTTCATCTTCCCGGCCCTGCTGGGCGCCCTGATGCTCCCTGCGGTCATCAAGGTGATGCGGGTGATGAACTAGCTAGAATCCCAGCGGCCGGTACGGCCCCAGGATCAGCTGCTCGAACACGCCGACCCCCTGCTGGTCCGCCTGGCCCGGCACGGACAGGGTCGCCTTGCTGATCGCCTGGATATGCAGGTTGCCCATGTCGTTGGGGTCGAAGTTCACGGTGTCGAAGTCCTCGCGGGCCACGGCCAGCTCGCCCTTCAGCCCGCCGTGCCGCCAGTCGCCGCCATATCCGATGCCGCGCATCAGGAAGGTGGCGACGGGCTCGATCTTCACCGTCGCCGCGCCCTGATCCATCGGGATCGTCAGCACGCCGCCCCGGGCGTGGCGGGTTCCGGGGATCAGCTCGGTGGCCATGGTGGCGGTGTCGGTATGGTAGCCGCCGTCGGGACCCGCGCCATCCTCCAGGATCACCGCCCGCGTATTCCACGGCTTGCCGTCCGGATCGGCGTTGATGTGGAAATAGACCGAGCGGTCGGCGAAGTTCAGCGGCGACCACTGCCAGAAGAATCCGGTGATGCCCGCGCCGGGGGTCGGCTGCGGGTCCGGCGCCCCCACCGGCCGGATGCCCCAGGAGCGGTCGCGGGTGCCGACCCACCCCGAGACCTCGATCCGCTCGCCGTCCACCTCCAGCCAGCCGGAGGCGCGCACGTTCTGGGTCAGGCGGGTATAGTCCATGAACAGGCGCGGGCCGTTGCGCTTGACGAACCGCGGCTCCTCGATGGGGAAGGCGCGGCCTTCGAAGACGATCTCGCCGGCGATGCCCTCGGTCCTGGCCACGGTCACCTTCAGCTTCTGCAGGGGCTCCAGGATGTCGATGCTGATCGGCCCGACGTGCAGGTCCATCCGTTCCAGGCCCAGCACGCGGGACGCATGCAGGCAGCGCTCCTTGCCGTCCTTGACGATGGCGATGTGGGCGTCGGCCACGTTCAGCGCGGGATAGACCCCGTAGGCGATGGCCACGAAGGCCGACCCGTCCGCCGAATAGGCGTTGAAGAAATAGCGGTCGTAGAAGTTCCGGTCCGAGCCCGCGTAGGCGATCGGTTCCGGCGTCTGGTGGATCGGATAGTCGTCGCCCTTGGTCAGCATCGGTCTGGCGTCTCCGGTTGACGCGCGGTCATGCTTGCGGGCCGTCGCGTGGGGGTATCAACTCCGGCCACGATAAGAACAACGGGAGGCGTCGTCCCGCGTGACCTCGCGTCAGGCCGGTGACGAAATTGCGAATGGGCGTCATGACCGCGACCGACCACCGGATTCCGCAGCCCCTGGCCGACAGCCTGGCCACGCCCGCGGCCTATGCCGACGGCACGATCCACGAGACCTATCGCTGGCTGCGCGAGAACGAGCCGATGGGGGTCGCCAAGATCGAGGGCGTCGATCCCTTCTGGGTGGCGACCAAGCACGCCGACATCCTGGAGATCAGCCGCCAGAACGACCTGTTCCACAACGGCGACCGCTCGCCGACGCTCACCAGCCAGGCGGTGGACAAGAAGGTCCGCGAGATGATGGGCGGCAGCCCGCATCTTCTCAGGACACTGATCCACATGGACGCCCCCGATCACCACAAATACCGGGCGCTGACCCAGGCGTGGTTCATGCCGCAGAACCTGAAGAAGCTGGAGGACCGGATCCGGGTGATCGCCCGGGCCTCGGTGGACAAGATGGCGGCCAAGGGCGGCGAATGCGACTTCGTGAACGAGGTGGCGCTCCACTTCCCGCTGCACGTGATCATGGAGATCCTGGGCGTGCCGGAGAGCGACGAGCCCCGGATGCTGAAGCTGACCCAGGAACTGTTCGGCGCGGCCGATCCCGAGCTGGGCCGGGGCGGCGAGGCCTCGACGTTCGTGAACGCGCCGGACCGCGACTTCGACTTCCAGGTGATCGTCGACTTCTCGAACTACTTCCGCGCCCTCTCCGAGGAGCGGCGCAAGACGCCCACCGACGACCTGGCCAGCGTGATCGCCAACAGCCAGATCGACGGCCAGCCCATCTCCGACCTGGAGGCGATGAGCTACTACATCATCGTCGCCACCGCCGGGCACGACACCACGTCGTCGTCCACGGGCGGCGCCATGTGGGCCCTGGCCGAGAACCCCGAGCAGTTCCGCAAGCTGAAGGCCGACCCGTCGCTGATCCCCGGCCTGGTGGATGAGTCGATCCGCTGGACCACGCCGGTGAAGACCTTCATGCGCACGGTCACCGCCGACACCGAGTTCGCCGGCCGGCAGATGAAGCAGAACGACTGGCTGATGCTGTGCTACGCGTCCGGCAACCGCGACGCCGAGGTGTTCGAGGCCCCCGACGAGTTCCGGGTCGACCGCAAGCCCAACAAGCACCTGGCGTTCGGCTACGGCGCCCACCTCTGCCTGGGCCAGCACCTGGCCAAAATGGAGATGCGGATTCTCTGGGAGGAGATGATCCCCCGGCTCGAATCCGTGGAGCTGGCGGGGACGCCGGCCAACAGCCAGGCCGTGTTCGTCAACGGCCCCAAGCGCCTGCCGATCCGCTTCAAGATGGCGTGACTGCCGGCTCTCCGCTGCGCTGCGGCCGGGATGACAGTGTGGCGGAGGACGCGTGAGCCATCCCCTTGAGCCCAGACTAGCCGCCTACATCGCCGGCCGGATGCCGGAGGCGGCCGACGTGGCGGTCACCGCCCTGGAGCGCATCTCGGGCGGGGCCAGTCGGGAGACCTACCGCTTCACGCTCGCCTGGACAGAGGGCGGCGAGGCGCGCACCCGCAAGCTGATCCTGCGCCGCGATCCGCCGGCCAGCCTGATCGACACCGAGCGGCGGGTGGAGTTCGAGGCCTATCGCGCCTTCGCGGGCTCGGCGGTTCCGGTGCCGGAAATGCTGTGGCTGGAGGAAGGTGACGGTCCCCTCGACCACCCCTTCTTCGTGGCCGAGGAGATATGCGGCTTCCAGGCCTCCCCGCAGATGCTGCTGTCGGGCGCGTTCGACGCGGTGCTGCCGAAGCTCGCCGAGGCCAAGTGGACGATCCTGGGCGAGATCGCCAAGGCGGACCCGGCCGCCCTTGGCCTCACCCGCTGGATGGCTCCGCCCGCCCTCGACGCCTGCTGGACGCGCGAGCTGGACCACTGGGAAGCGCTGATCGACAAGGACCAGGCCGAGCCCCTGCCCGTCACCCGCGCCGCCATCCGCTGGCTGCGCGCCAACCCGCCGCCGCCGGCCCAGAAGCTGAGCGTCGTCCACGGCGATTACCGGACCGGCAACTTCCTGTTCGACGAGGCGGGGGCGATCCACGGGATCCTCGACTGGGAGATGAGCCACCTGGGCGATCCCCTGGAAGACCTGGGCTGGAGCCTGCAGCCGGTGTGGAGCTTCGGCCGCGCCGGTCAGGCCGGCGGCTTGGCCCCACCCGAGCAGGCCGTGGCCATCTGGGAGCGCGCCAGCGGCCTGAAGGCGGACCCGGCCGCCCTGCACTGGTGGATCCTGTTCAATTGCGTGAAGGGCCAGGGCATCTGGGTCGGCTCGGCCGCCGCCTTCAACCGCGGCGGCAACCGGGCGCCGATCATGGTCTATCCGGCCTGGTGGCTGATCAACGCCCAGGACCGCGCCATGCTGCAGGTGATGGGACGCCTATGAACCCGCCCGTGCCCTCCGTCCTGGCCGAGCTGGCCGGCCTGCTCATGAAGAACGCCATGCCGGGCCTACCTGAAGCCGAGCGGGCGTCGGACCTGGGCCTGTCGGCCATGCTGCTGATGCTCGCCGGCGAGGTCTGGGACGCCCAGGCCCACATCCTGGTCGAGGAGAACCGCGCCGTCCGCGTCTTGCTGGGCGAGGCGGGCGAGGACACCGATCTGCATCTCTCCGTCCTGAAGGCCGAGAACGACCGCCTGCGGGCCGCCCTGATCGAGGCCCACGCCGCGGCCGAGGCGGCGGGCGACGTGGCGCGACAGGACGCCATCTGGGCCGAGCTCGCGGCTGCGACAGGCCGCCGCAGGCTGAGCACCGCGCCAGTCTAGGCCTGTTAATCGGCGGGAAGCCCTGGCCGGGGCAACATCCTCCTCAAGAAGAAAGAGGTGGGTGATGGCGGTTCCGAAACTGAAGCCGGAGATCGACCCGGTGATCGAGAAGCTGGAAGACGGGACCTACGAGCGCCAGCTCGACCTGTTCCAGGCCCAGATCGACGAAGCCGCCGCCGTCCTGCGCCGCGCCTACGAAGCCATGAAGGCCGAGAACACCCTGCGGTCCTAGGCCGCCCGGCCCACCAGCCGGTCGATCAGGGCCTGGTCCTGGTCGTACACCCAGCACTCGGCGAACAGGCCGCCCTCCACGCGATAGACCAGAGTGCGCTCGACCTCGACGCGGGCGCCGTCCGGGCCAAGCGTCTCGCGGGCGATCACCACGCCGCGTTCACCGCCGGCCATGACGTCGACGATTCGCGCCAGCGTTCGTCCGGTCCGCCGCGAGAACTCGGCCAGCGTGGCCAGGGCCGCGGCCTTGCCCAGGTGGTCGCCCGAGAGCGCGTTCGACCCGCCGTAGTGCAGGGTGAAGCCCTCTCCGTAACAGCCCACGATCGCCGCCATGTCGCCCGCCGCCCAGGCCCTGGCGTAGCGCTCGACCGCGTCGAGGATCTCGGTCTTCTGGGTCATGGCGGCGGCTCCGGTGGGGGTGAGGGCGAGGACGGTCAGGAGCGTGCGCCGGTTCACGCGGCGACCGGCGTCAGGAACGTCCGCTCCTCCGACAGGATGAACCGCTTCGCACTGGCCGTGGCGAAATTGGCCGCCCCCGCGGCGTCGGTCTTCAGCCGCGCGCGGTAGGCCTCGTAGGCGGCCAGGCTCTCGAACGAGATCATCGCCAGCGCGATATTGTTGGTCCCCTCGTGCGGCACGAAATAGCCAATGAGGTCGCCGCCACAGGCCGGGATGATGGTCAGCCAGTTGCGCGCATAGGCCTCGAAGGCGTCGCGCTGGAAGGGGTCGATGACATAGCGGATGCAGCAGGTGACGGTCATGGCGGGCTCCGGTTCGGGGTCTGTCCGATAGCCGCGCCAAGCTCGCGCATGTTTCGCTCGCGGCCGAAGCGTGGGCGACGACGCTGCGCTATGCTGGCGGCATGAAGCTGGGCCCGGACATCACCCGCATCGCCGCCCTGCTGGGCGACCCGGCGCGGGCCAACATGCTGTCGGCGCTGATGGGCGGCCAGGCGCTGACCGCCGGCGAGCTGGCCCGCGAGGCCGGCGTGACCCCGCAGACCGCCAGCGCGCACCTGGCCAAGCTGGAGGCCGGAGGCCTGCTGACCCGCCGTCATCAGGGGCGGCACAACTACTTCGCGCTCGCCGGCCACGAGGTGGCCGCCCTCATGGAGCAACTGGCCCTGCTGGCCGGTCGCGCGGGGCACATGCGCACCCGGCCCGGCCCCAAGGACCCGGCGATGCGCAAGGCCCGCGTCTGCTACGACCACCTGGCCGGCGACGCGGGGGTGGCCATGCTGGACGCGCTGGTCGCGCGGGGCCGGATCGCCGACGAGGCCGGATCGCTGGTGCTGACGGAGGCGGGCCGCGCCTTCGCCCGCGACTTCGGCGTCGCCCTGGACGAGAGCGGCCGCCGTCCCCTCTGCAAGGCCTGCCTGGACTGGAGCGTGCGTCGCAGCCACCTGGCGGGCATCATGGGCGCGGGCCTGCTCGACCGCATCTACGCCCTGGGCTGGGCGCGGCGTCTGGACGGCACGCGCGTCGTCGCCTTCAGCGCGCCGGGCCTGCGCAGCTTCGAACAGACCTTCGGGCCCGTGGGCGGCGTGTGCGAGGCGGCGGCCTAGCGCCTTGACGCGTCAGCGCCCCAGCGCCTGCATCGTGCGGGGATCGGGCGCCCCGCCGTAGTAGCGCTCCAGGACGGCCAGGAGGTCCGCGTTGTCCGCCGTCGTCTGGGCGAAGAGCGTCAGGCTCGACCGGAGCTTCAGGTCGTCCGGACGGCCCATGATCTCGAGCGCGGTCTTGCCCCGAACCCCATTCACCGCCGCGACGCAGGCCCGCAGGCGCGGCCCCAGCACGGGGTGGGCCAGGTAGGCGACGGCCTCGTCCAGGTCCGCGATGGCGTAGCGCTGGGCCATGGCGCTGGAGCCCAGGCCGGCCAGCTGCGGGAACACGAACCACATCCAGTGCGACCGTTTGGCCCCGGCGGCGAGCTCGGCCAGCGCGCGGTCGTAGACCGTCACCCCGTCGGCCGGCGCGTCCTGGGCGTCGATGAAGCGCTGCAAGTCCATGGCCCCAGCATAGGGCTTCGGGCCAACCGATGAAGACCTCCGCAGGCGCATGCCCGCGTTCTCCCGCCAGTTGGTGCGCCTGAAGAACCGGCCGGGGACGCGGCGCGAGCCGGGAGGCGTGCGCCCTGGCGATCCCGGCCCGCTGAAAGGCCCCGGATGAATTGTCTCCCGGCGATTGCGGCGCACCGAACTCTCGATCTAAGCCGGACGCACACCTGACGGAGTTCCGCATGACCGACGCCATCGCCCCCACCCTCCACACCACCCTGGGCCAGGTCCGCGTCGTCAGCTGCGAGGACGGCCGCGCGGTGATCGAGTATGAGGTCGGCCCCCACATGTGCCACTCAGGCGGCGTCGCCCAGGGCGGCTTCGTCTGTGGCTGGATCGACGCGGCGATGGCGCATGCGTCCATGTCGCTGGCGCCTGAGATGACCCCGATGTCCCTGGAACTGAAGGTCAGCTACTTCGCGCCGGCGCGTCCCGGCCGGGTCACCGCCGAAGGCTGGATCGAGCGCCGCGGCCGCGCCACCTGCTTCGCCGAGGGCCGGCTCCTCGACCCCGCCGGCAAGGTCCTGGCCAAGGCCAGCTCCACCATCCGCCTGATCCCCCGCGAAGCCGTCGAAGCCAGCGCCCGCCGCGACCTGAGGTAGGTCCGGAAGTGGCGGACGGCGGCGGTGGAGCGGGCGAGCCGCCGGCAGGGCGCTGCAGGCGCGGGGATAGGTATCGTGTCCCTGAAACTCGTGACGGACACGACGGCTCCAGTTCCTGGGACAATGCCGAGGTCAGGAGGCCTGGAAGTCGGGCCAGCCTGACACCCCTAGATTGCGATTGTACTCTATATCTGGGCGCGGCATGGTTGCGATAGCATCGTTCGACGAACCTTCTGTGCGCGGGGGAACATGCACTGGAAGCCGATCACAGTTGCGGCGTCGTGCCTCATCACAGCCAGCTGTTCGTTCAATGAGCCCCGGCTCACAAGCCACCAGCTCATGACACGGGAAGCCGCGCCCGCATCGGGGGATACGCCGATGTTTGTACTCGGCGTGGAGAAGATGAAGGCGTCGCCGGGCGCCCCCAGGATCACCTATGCGCCGAGCGGCATGCGTCCGGCCCCTTGCAGCGAGACCGACCGGCGTCGCTGTATCGACCTCGGCAAGCTGCCTAAGCATGACCGTCTCACGAAGCTCTGGGTGTCACGCCTCGACGACGCCACTCAGATGCTGGTCACACACGTCTTGCGGATCGACGCGGAGGGGCGCTGTGAGGAAATCGTAGCCTCGAGCTACCGGCGTACCAGCTGCCACTCCAACGCCGACGACCTCGGCCATCCGAACGCCTCGGTCGCCAATACCTGGAAGGTCCTCGAAGAGGAGCTTCCCACCAAAATCTCGGAGCAGGTCTCCAGGAGCGGCGCCACGCACATCATCGTGCTGGCCACGGGCTGGCGGGTCGATCAAGGGGAGGCCATCCGGTGGATGGCCCAGTGGAGGAAGGGACTGACCGCCCATGCCGGCGAGGACTTCCGTCCGCTGTTCGTCGCGATCACATGGCCCTCCCACCGATGGGATGGCCTCCTGAGTTTCCGAAACAAGGCCCACGACTCCGACGAGGTGGGGCTGACCTGGGCGAACGTCCTGGTGAACCGCACCCTTCCCAAGGTTGAGGGCTACGGCCGGCTGCCGATCGTCTATCTGGGTCATAGCTACGGCGCGCGCATGCTCTCCACGGCCGTCTACTCGGGCGCGGCGATCGATGCGCCCTGCCCGTCCCAAGTTCGTGACCGGTTCCTCCTGGTCGGACTCCAGCCCGCGTTTTCCACAGGCCGCTTCGCGGGGTCCGGGGCGCGGGACAGCAAGGCGTACGAGGCCTACAGGGGCTGTTCGGTTAAGGCGGTCTACGTCGCCTCCGAAAACGACTCCGCGGTGGCCTTCGCGCCGTCGCAGTACCTCACCCGCGACTCCAACTACCTTGGCGGCAAGGGCGCCCTCATCCGGGCCCACGAAGAGGGGAGGCGGAAGTTTTTCGAGACTGCGCCGACAACGGCTCAAGACAAAGTCTGGCTCGTCGATGGAAGCGAGCACGTCAGCAACCACAACGACGTCTGCGGCTCCTGGATCGGCTGGAAGCTCGCAATGCTGATCGATCGCTACGCGGACCCGGCGGACAAGGTTCACGTCAAGCCGCTCCAGGCGCTGGAGCCGGAAGGCCGGAAGCGGAGCTGCAGCAGGGTAGCCGGCAATGGCTAGCCCCGCCGCCGCCCCGCCCGAAGCGGCTGCCGAAGACGCCGCGGAACACCTCATGCAGCAACTCTTCGGCCAGCCGGCCCAGTCCGCCACGTTTGAGTTTGCGCTTCTCGCGCTTGGGGTCGCGTTCGGGCTCGGGTTCGTCGTCAGCTTGGCCTACCGGTTCACAAGCCGTGAGCTCGTGCATTCGCAGAAGCTCATGCAGAGCTTGGTCATCGTCGCCGGGACGATATGCACGATCATGACGGTGGTTCGGGACCACCTTGCGGTCGCCTTCGCGCTGGTGGGCGTCCTAAGCGTGTTGCGGCTGCGCGCCGTTGTGGGGAACTCCCGCGAGTTCATCTTCATCCTGGTGTCGCTCAGCGCCGGCCTGGGTGCGGGTTCGGCCGACAACTATACCCATCTGGCGATCACCAGTTTCGGCGTCGTCGCCGTCAGCCTGGTCGCGTGGGTCCTCTACCGGACGAACTTCGGCCGGCACGCGGGTGTCACGTTCAACGTGACGATCAAGGCCCCCGCAGAGTCCCAGGGGCCCATCAGGTCGGTCCTGGATGCCAGGTGCCAAAAAGTCAGGCCCGCGGGCTTCTCCAGGTTTGGGGACCCGAGAGGCTCCTTCCTATTTGAAGTGCTGATGGCGCCCAATCGCGACCCCGTGGAACTGATCGCGGCGCTCCAGACCGAATGCCAGGCGACAGAGGTGACGCTACTTCCCTGGCAACGCGAGGGCGCAGTCGGCGACCGCACATGATCGCCGCCGCGCCGGACGCGACTCGCCACTCGCCCCTCACCCATGCCGCGCGAACACCCGCGTCTTGCCGCCCGGCAGCAGCAGCAGCGTCTCGTACGCCTCGCGCTGCCCGTCCGGGCGTTCCATCCCCGGCGAGCCGGCGGGCATGCCCGGCACAGACAGCCCGATGGCCTTGGGTTTCTCGCGCAACAGGCGGCGGACGTCGGCGACGGGGATGTGGCCCACGGTGACATAGCCGCCCACCAGGCCCAGGTGGCAGGAGGACAGGGCGTCCGTCACGCCGCGCTTGCGGAATTCGCGGGGGAGGTCCTCGACCACCACGACGCGGGGCTGGAAGCCGGCGCGGGCCATGTGGGTGACCCAGCCGTCGCAGCAGGCGCAGCCGCGGGACTTGTAGACGGTGATCGCCGGCCCCGGCGCGGCGTCGGCGCGCCAGGCGAAGGCGCTGGCGCCGATCAGGGCGAGGAGCCGGCGTCGCCGCATGGCTAGTGCTTGTGCTCGTGTTCCGGCTGGGCGGGCTTGGTCTCGCCCGGCTTGGCCTCGCCGTGCTTGTGGGCCGCGGCGGCCTTGTCCTTCATCTTGTCGCAGCACTCCATCTTCTTGTCGCCGTCCTTGCAGCAGCAGCAGGCCTCGGCGGCGAGCGCGGCGCCGCCGACGAAGCTGAGTGCGATGGCGAAGGCGGCGGACTTGACGAACGTGTTCATGGGCAGGTCCTTCATGGCTGAGGTTCTGAAAGAGTCTACGCGCCGCTGCGCCGGGTCCCTCAGAGTTCCCAGCCCTTGCGGTAAGTGCGGCTGAGATACTGGTTGGCGTCGGGGGCGTTGGTGACGCGGCCGGAGGCCCCGTCGTACTCGATGGGCTGGCCGGCGCGGAGCGCGACCACGCCCAGGATCATCGTCTCGTTGAGCGGGACGGCGTATTCGAACGGTGAGGAGGCCTTCTCCTCGCCGCGGATGGCGCGGATCCAGTTCATCTCGTGGCCGCCCATGCCACCCTGGATGCGGGGCAGGGTCTGGGGGATGCGCGCCGCCTTCTCGGTCAGGCCCTCGCCGATCAGGGTGGGCTTCTCGCCGTAGGTCTCGTGCATCAGCATGCCCTTGGAGCCCACGAACAGGACGCCGCCGTCCGGGCTCATCTTGAGGTCGGCCGGGAAGCCCCTGGGCGTGGGCGGCAGGATGCCGCCGTCGTACCAGGTCATACGGAGGGGACCACCCTTCGCCTTGCCGAATTCGTAGTGGGTGACGCTGGCCAACGGGTAGCCGGTGAGCTCCGCCGGGCGCTTGCTGTCCCAGAGGCTGGCGCCGCCCGGCCAGCGCGAATGGCGGGTCTCGATCCGGGTGGGGAGGCCGGGTTCCAGCGCCCAGACCGGGAAGTCGATAAGGTGGGCGCCCATGTCGCCGAGCGCGCCGGTGCCGAACGGGACCCAGCCGCGCCAGTTGAAGTGCGCGTAGTCGGGGTGATAGCCCCAGTCCACGTTGGCCGGGCCCAGCCAGGTCTGCCAGTCGAAGCCAGCGGGCGCGGGCACGGCCTGGGGCCGGGGCACGCCCTGCGGCCATACGGGCCGGTTGGTCCAGATGTGGACGTGCTCGACCTTGCCGATCAGCCCGCCGCGGACCAGCTCCACCACGCGCCGGCCGTCGTCGCCGGAGTGCCCCTGGTTGCCCATCTGGGTGACCAGGCCGGGGTTGGCCTTGGCCAGGGCCAGCAGGCGGCGACCCTCCTCGACCGTGTAGGTCAGCGGCTTCTGCACATAGACGTGGATGCCGCGCTCCATGGCCATGCGCGCGGCCACCGCGTGGTGGTGGTCGGGCGTGGCGATGACCACGGCGTCGATGTCCTTCTGGGCGTCGAACATCTTGCGGTAGTCGCCGTACTTCGCGGCCTTGTCGTAGGCCTCCTTCAGCGGCTGGCGGTCCGGTATCATCTTGAACTGGCTGTCCAGCAGCGAGCGGTTGACCTTGCTGTAGTCGACATCGGCCATGGCCACGATGTTCTGGCCGACGAGCTTGGCCATGTTGGAGGCGCCCTGGCCGCCGGCCCCGATCACCGCCACATTGACCCGGTCGCTTGGCCCCAGTTTCCGCGCGCCGAACGCCGGTCCCGCCAGCGCCCCGGCCGCCATTCCCGCCGCCGCGCCGAGCAGACCGCGGCGCGAGAGCGCCCCCGGTCCTGAGTGACGGTCGTCCGCTGCAAACCCGGTCATGCGCGCTCCCCCAAAGTCCTTGATTTGCGCCATCTGGCCCGCGGCCCGGCCGGCTTGCAAGGCCCCCTCGTGCCCATCCGCTAGACACCGGCCGCCCGTTTCCGCGCAGGGTGTGCGATTTCCGCCGCCCGGCCGCGCCCGCCTCTCCCCCCGGCCCGCCCGCGCTTTGTAGGCCAGGGGCAAGACCACGAGCGAGGGGCTCTCCGCATGCCATCCGAACGTCAGGCGCCGACGCGCCGGCAACTTCTGCACGCCATCGGGCTGATGGGCGGGACCGCCGCGATCTACCAGATGATGACCACCTTCGGGCACGCGGCCGAGACGCGGTTCCCCGGGCCGCCGAACCTGTCGGGCGCGCGCAAGGGATCGACCGTGATCGTGCTGGGGGCGGGGCTGGCCGGGATGCTGGCGGCGTACGAACTGGAGAAGGCCGGCTACAAGGTCCAGATCCTGGAGTACCAGAACCGGCCCGGCGGCCGGAACTGGTCGATCTATGGCGGCGACAAGATCACCGAGATGGGCGGGGCGACCCAGAACGTGGGCTTCGCCAAGGGCAACTACCTGAACCCCGGCCCGTGGCGGATCCCCCACCACCACCGGACCCTGCTGCACTACTGCAAGGCCTTCGGCGTGGCGCTGGAGCCGTTCATCCAGCTGAACCACAACACCTATGTCCACAACACCGACGCCTTCGGCGGAACGCCGCAGCGCTTCCGCTCGCTGGCGGCCGACTTCGAGGGCGGGGTGGCCGAGCTGCTGGGCAAGGCGATCGACCAGAAGGCGCTGGACGCCAAGCTGACCCCCGAAGACACCGACCGCCTCAAGGAAGCTCTGCGCAGCTGGGGCATGCTCGACAAGGACATGCGCTATGTGAAGGGCATGGGGTCCTCCAGCCACCGCGGCTTCGAACTGCCCCCCGGCGGCGGCGTGAACGGCGCCCCCAGGCCCTCCGACCTGCTGCCCTTCGACCAGGTGGTGAAGTCCGGCATCGCGGGGACCATGTCGTTTTTCATGAACGACGAGTTCCAGACCACGATGTTCCAACCCGTGGGCGGGATGGGCAAGATCGGCGAGGGATTCGCCCGGCAGGTGGGCCGGCTGGTCACCTACAACGCCAAGGTCACCAAGCTCTTCCAGGACAAGGGCGGGGTCTCGGTGACCTATACCGACACGGTGAAGGGGACGACGGCGACGGCCAAGGCCGACTACTGCGTCTGCACCATCCCGCTGACGGTGCTGAGCCAGATCGAGACCAACCTGTCGGAGAAGAAGCAGGCCGCCATCTCGGCCGTGCCCTATTCCAACTCGGTGAAGATCGGGCTGGAGATGCGCCGGCGGTTCTGGGAGGAGGACCAGGAGATCTTCGGCGGCCACTCCTTCACCAACCAGGAGATCGGCCTGATCTCCTATCCCAACAACAACTTCCTGCAGGATGGGCCGGCGGTGCTGTTGGGCGCCTTCGCGAGCGGGGCGGGCGGCTATCGCCTGGCCGGGATGACGCCGGAACAGCGGATCGAGGCAGCGCTGGAGCAGGGCTCGGTGTTCCACCCCAAGCAGTACCGCAAGGAGTTCCTGAGCGGGGCCTCGGTGTCCTGGAGCCGGACGCCCTGGGTGCTGGGCTGCTGCGCGCGGTGGAACGAGGACACCCGCCGCGAGCACTACCAGGAGCTGGTCGCCCTGGAGGACCGGATCGTTCTGGCCGGTGAGCACGCGTCCTACGTCGGCTGCTGGATGGAGGGCTCGCTGCTCTCCGCCCTGGACGCCATCACCCGCCTGCACAAGCGCGCGCTGGAGGCCTGAGCATGACCCGTCTTTTCCCCGGAGCGCTGGCCGCGCTGGCCATGATCGCCACGCCGGCCCTGGCCGACGAACCCGGCCCGGGAGGCTCGAAGGCCCCGGTGGCCAAGACCGGCGAGGAGGTCTACCGGACCTATTGCCAGGCCTGCCACATGGCCGACGCGAAGGGCGCGGTGGGGGCGGCCGCCTTCCCGTCCCTGGCCAACAACCCGCGGATGGGGACCACCGCCTACGCGGCCTACATCATCGCGAACGGCAAGGGCGGCATGCCCTGGTTCAAGGATGCGCTGAGCAAGGACCAGGCCCAGGCGCTGCTGACCTACCTGCGCACCCACCACGGCAACGATTTCAAGGAGCCGGTCACGGCGGCGGACGTCGAGGCCTTCGGCCAGCGCCCCACCAGCCGCTTCTAGGGCTCACCCAACGGCATCCCGTTCGGCGCGTGACAAGCGCGCCGGTCTCGTCTTTGCTGGCGCGCCTGCTATTTCGCGGGCTCAAAAACAGACCGAGATTTCGAAGGGACGGATTTCAGTATGCCGCCACGCATGTTGCCGGAGCCCACTCCGGAGACCCGCCATTTCTGGGAAGGCTGCAAGGAAGGCGAGCTTCGCCTCCAGCGCTGCACGTCCTGCAAGGACAGCTATTTCCCCCCGCGCCCCTTCTGCCCGAAGTGCGGCAGCCGGGACGTCGAGATCTACAAGGCCTCGGGCGCGGGCGTGCTCTGGTCCTACGTCATCAACCAGCGGCCGCGGCCCGACATGGGGACCGAGCCCTACGCCATCGCGGTGGTGAAGCTGGCCGAGGGGCCGACCATGATGACCAACATCGTGGACTGCCCGCAGACGCCCGAGGCGCTGCAGCTGGACATGCCGCTCAGGGTCTCGTTCGCCAAGCAGAGCGACGACATCACGCTTCCCCTGTTCGCACCGGCGGGAGCCTGATCGCATGAAGCAGAAATCAGTCGCCGTGGTCGGCGCCGCCGAGACCACGAAGATGGGCAAGATCCCGGACGTGTCCGTGATCGGCCTGCACGCCGACGCCGCCCTCAACGCCATGGCCGACGCGGGCCTGAAGCCCTCGGACATCGACGGGGTCGCCACCGCCGGGATCTCTCCCGTGGAGCTGGCCCACTACCTGGGCATCACGCCGACCTATGCCGATGGCACCAGCGTGGGCGGGTGCTCGTTCATGCTGCACGTGCGCCATGCGGCGGCGGCGATCAACGCCGGCCTGGCCACCACCATCCTTATCACCCACGGCGAGAGCGGCCGCAGCCGGGTGGGCTCGTCGGGCTTCGGGCGCGCGCCCTCCAGCCTGATGGGGCAGTTCGAAATGCCCTATGGGGTGGCCGGGCCGCCGACCATGTTCACGGTCCCCGTGCTCCGCTACCTGAAGACCCATGGCCTCAAGCCGGAAGACATGGCGCCGGTGGCGACCATCCAGCGGGAGTGGGCGGCGAAGAACCCGCGCGCCAGCTACAAGGATCCGTTGACCGTCGACGACGTGATGAACGCCGACATGATCGCCTGGCCCTTCACCAAGCTGATGTGCTGCCTGGTCACCGACGGGGGCGGGGCGCTGATCCTGACCTCGGCCGAGCGGGCCAAGGACTTCCCGCAGAAGCCGGTCTACGTGCTGGGCACGGGCGAGAGCGTCGAGACGCCGCTGGTCAGCCAGATGGAGGACTTCACCTCGTCCAAGGCGTTCCGGGTGTCGGGGAAGAAGGCCTTCGAGACGGCGGGGATCAGCCACGCCGACGTCGATCACCTGATGATCTACGACGCCTTCGCCCACCTACCGCTGTACGGCCTGGAGGACCTGGGCTTCTGCAAGCCCGGCGAGGCGGCGGGGTTCATCCGCGAGCGGAACACCGCGCCAGGGGGAAAGCTGCCGCTGAACACCAACGGCGGCGGGCTCTCGTACATGCACTCGGGGATGTACGGCATGTACGCCCTGCAGGAGAGCGTGCGTCAGATGCGCGGCATCGCCCCGGCCCAGATCGAGGGCGCGAAGACCAGCGTCTGCCACGGGGTCGGCGGCATGTTCGCGGCCTCCGGCACGATCGTCTTCTCGAACGAGGCGCCGTAGCGCCGATCAGGCGAGAGCCCCACCGACAGGCATGGGCGCGACCGGCAACCACCGGTCGCGCCCATGACTTTTTGCACGCCGGTTGCGCCGGACGACGCTGGGGAAAAAGCTAGTCATAGCTATCGATTTTGGACGCCTGGCGCCAAAATCTTCGCGAATGGATATTTCCATCCAATCCATAGAATGGATTGCATATTCCACGAGACTGTCATGTAATCGATAACATTGGAGCCTAAGTGAGCTCCTTCAAAAATCTCCAGGGGGATATCGATGAAGCCAGTTCTCTTCGCTGCGGCAGCCGTATCCGCGCTCGCCTGCGCCCTCCCCGCCTTCGCGGCCGACGCCGACGCACCGGCCACCGTCGAGGAGCTGGTGGTCACCGGCCGCGCCGGGACCGAGGGACAGAAGAAGGTCGAGGCCTCCTACGCCATCACGACCGTCTCGGAAGAAAAGATCCGCATGCAGTCCCCGCCCAGCGTGGCGGAAGTGCTGAAGAACGTGCCCGGCCTGTGGGTCGAAGCCTCGGGCGGGGTCGGCGGCGCCAACATCCGCGCCCGCGGCATCCCGATCGAGGGCTTCGCGGCCATCGCCCTGCAGGAAGACGGCCTGCCCGTGCAGCACGACGGCGGCCTGGGCTTCCTCAACACCGACTTTTCGTTCCGCATGGACGAGACCGTGAACCGGGTCGAGGTCGTGCGCGGCGGCCCGTCCTCGATCTTCGCGTCCTACGCTCCGGGCGGCACGATCAATTTCATCACCCGCAAGGGCTCGGACCAGTTCGAGGGCCTCGCCAAGGCCGAGGTGGGCGACTGGGGCTACTGGCGCGGCGACGCCTGGGTAGGCGGCCCGGTGGCGGGCTTCCGCGTGGGCCTGGGCGGCTTCTACCGTTCCGACGACGGCGTCCGCGACCCGGGCTTCAAGGGCAACAAGGGCGGCCAGGCGCGCTTCTCGATCGGCCGTGACTTCGAGAACGGCTCCATCGACCTGAACGTCAAGCACATCGACGACAACACCATCTTCTACCTGCCGGTGCCGCTGACCTTCAATTCGAAGGGGAACACCGCCGAAATCCCGGGCTTCGACGCCAACTACGGGACGCTCTCGGGCCCGGAGACCAGCCGGCTCACCTTCCGCACCAACCGCGGCCCGTACGAGTTCGACCAGACCAAGGGCTCGGACCTGAAGCTGACCCAGTACACGGCCCAGGGGACGCTGGAGTTCGCCGGCTGGGAGATCAAGGAAGGCTTCCGCTACCGGACCAGCGACTTCAACCGCTCGGCCCTGTTCCCGAACACGCCGGAACTGGCGTCCGCCCGCATCGCGCGCGACGTGGCCCGCGGCGCGTCGCTGGGGGTCGTCAGCGGCCGGCTGACCTATGTCAACGGCGGCCAGGCGTTCGACGTGGCGAACCAGAACGGCCAAGGCCTGGTCATGGACGCCGCCATGCGTAGCCAGGAAATCACCCTGGACGAGGTGGTCAACGACCTGCGCTTCCAGCGCCGGTTCGAGTTCGGCGGCCAGAGCCACGACGTGGCCTTCGGCATCTATTACGCCAACGCCGAGGAGACCTTCTTCCAGTCCGGATCGAGCGTTCTGATCGACGTGCAGGACAACGCCCGGCTCCTGAACTTGCAGGGCGTGAACGCGGCCGGCGTGGTGGTGGCCAACTTCACCGAGAACGGGTTCTCGCGCTACGGCACCCAGTTCAACAACGCCGAGGGCAAGTCGGACACCTGGGCGCTGTACTTCGCGGACGAGTGGCGGATCACCGACAAGCTGCGGGTCGACTTCGGCGCCCGCTGGGAGCGGATCGAGCTCTCGGGCCGCAACGAAGGCAGCTCCACCATCAACCTCGGCCAGACGACCAGCTTCGCCGATGACCAGGCGATCAGCGGCACGGGAGTCTTCACCCCGCTCGACCGCGACTTCGACGACTGGGGCGCCACGGTCGCGGTGAACTACCAGTTCATGCCCGATGTCGGCGCCTACGCCCGGTACACTAAGGGCTTCCGCCTGCCGTCCCTGGGGGACTTCATCACCAACCCCACGAACACCGCGCCGCGGCCGTCGACCAGCGACCTCTACGAGGCCGGCGTGAAGGTCGACCGGCCGATGTTCTCGGTCTACCTGACCGGCTTCCTGACGAAGTTCGACAGCCAGAGCTTCAGCGAGACGCGCTTCGACACGGCGACCAACAGCTTCGTCAGCCGCACCGAATTCGCCTCCACCGAAACCTACGGCTTCGAGCTCGAGGCCAATGTGCGCCCGACCGAATGGTTCGACATGAACCTGCAGGCCACCGTGCAGGATCCGCACCTGGGCAAGTTCATCTTCAACGAGCGGGTCGCCAAGGTGGCCGGCGCCTGCCCGCTGGCCTCGGACGTGACCACGCCCGGCGCGGACTGCCTGCGGCCGCGCGACTTCACCGACAACACCATCACGCGCACACCGAAGGTGAGCCTGCGCGTGACCCCCGGGATCAACCTGATGGACGGCCGGTTCCGCGCCGAGCTGGACCTGCAGTACTTCGGCAAACGGTTCTCCGACCTCGCCAACACCCTGACGATCCCGGACTACTACCTGCTGAACGCCCAGGTCCGGTACAACGTCACCGACCAGGTCACGCTCTACGGCTACGCCACCAACCTCACCAACGAGATCGGCCTGACCGAGGGCAACCCCCGCGCCGGTCAGTTCATCTCGGGCGAGGTGGGCTCGCGCTACTACCTGGCCCGGCCCGAGCTCGGCCGGACCTTCAAGGCGGCCGTGCTATACCGCTTCTGATGCGGGCGGCCTTCCTTTCGACGATCGCGGGCGCGGTGGCTTCGGCCGCCGCGCTCGTCGCGTTTCCGGCCGCCGCCGAGACCCTGGCGCTGCGCGGGGTGATGACGGGCGCTGACCACCAGACCTATCGCGAGGTCCCGTTCCGCGTTCCGGCCGGGACGACCTCCGTCACCGTCGAGTTCGCCTACACCGGCAAGGACCAGAAGTCGGTGATCGACCTGGGCATCCGCGACCCGCAGCGGTTCCGGGGCTGGAGCGGCGGCAACAAGGCGAAGTTCACGCTCACCGACACCTGGGCCACGCCGTCCTACCTGCCCGGGCCGCTGCCGGCGGGGGAGTGGAAGCTGATCCTGGGCGTGCCCAACCTGCGCAAGGACGGCCGGGCGGAGTACACCGCCAAGGTCACCCTCGACCGTGACCCAGTGTTCCACGGCTTCGCCGAGGCGCCGCTGAAGCAGGGGCCGGGCTGGTATCGCGGCGACCTGCACATGCACACCCAGCATTCCGACGGATCGTGCAGCTCGCGCACCGGCAAGCGCATCCCCTGCCCGCTGTTCAAGACACTGGAGGCGGCCTCGGCGCGCGGGCTCGATTTCGTGGCGGTGACCGAGCACAACACCGCGGCCCACTTCCAGGACCTGGCCGAGCTGCAGCCCTATTACGACGACCTGCTGCTGATCCCCGGCCGCGAGATCACCACCTTCCACGGCCACGCCAACGTCTTCGGCGTCACCGCGCCGCTGGACTTCCAGCTGGGGAGCAAGCGAGCGCCGGACCTGGACCGGATCATCGACCAGGTAGACGCCGCCCGGGGCCTGATCTCCATCAACCACCCTGGCCTGCCGTCGGGCGAGGCCTGCATGGGTTGTGGCTGGACGGCCAAGACCGACTTCGCCCGCATCCCGGCCATCGAGGCGATCAACGGGGTCAATGCCGAAGGTCCGCTCTCCGGCATCCCCTTCTGGGAGGCGCGGTTGAACGCCGGCCATCGCGTCACCGCCGTGGGCGGCTCGGACAACCACGACGCCAGCCTGCAAGGCGCGCGCGGCGTGGGGACGCCGGCCACGGTGGTCTGGGCCGAGAACCTCAGCCAGGACGCCATCCTCGACGGTATCCGCAAGGGCCGGGTGTTCGTGGATGTGCAGGGCACGCGGGGTCGCCTGCTGGACGTGCGCAAGGCGGGCGCGAAGCTGGTCGTCCACGTGGCCAAGGCGGAGGGCGGCCGGCTGGTGTTCTCGGGGCCCGGCGCGGCGGGCCTGGCCGACGCCAGACCGCTCGGGGCCGACGACACCCGCGATTTCGCCGTCAACGCGAGCGCCGGCTGGCTGCGGGTGGATGTGCGCGGCCCGGACGGCAAGCTCTGGCTGCTGGGCAACCCGGTCTACCCGGAGAGCCGCTAAGCCGCGGCTTCCTCGCCGCGCCCTTCGCGTCCCGCCATGGCCTGGATGATGGCCTCGATCAGGGCGTCGGCGCGGATGGGCTTGGAGAGGTGCTGGTCGGCGCCGGCCTCGAAGCTGGCCTTCATGTGTTCGTCCAGGGCGTTGGCGGTCAGCATGATCACCGGCGTGCGCGGCAGGCCCTGCTCGCGTTCCCACGCGCGGAGCTGGGTGGTGGCCGAGAGGCCGTCCAGCTCGGGCATCTGCATGTCCATCAGCACCACGTCGAACCGTCCGGCCCGCAGCGCCTCCAGGGCCAGGGCCCCATTCTCGACGATCACCGGGTCGATGCCGACCGAGTCCAGCACGAGCTGGACCACCTTCTGGTTGGTGGGGTGGTCCTCCGCCAGGAGGACCCGGGCGCCGGAGATGTCGAGGGCCTCGAAGGGGTTGTCGTCGACCGGCTCGGCCTCGCCTTCGACGTGCTCCAGCGGGACGATGACCGAGAAGGTCGAGCCGCGGCCGGGCTCGGAGGCCACCTGGATCGTCCCGCCCATGAGCTCCACCAGCGAACGGCTGATCGCCAGGCCCAAGCCGGTGCCGCCGAAGCGGCGGCGGATCGAGGCGTCGGCCTGTTCGAAGCGGCGGAACAGGCGCAGCCGCACCTCCTCGTCGAAGCCGATGCCGCTGTCGGCCACGGTGAAGCCCACGGTCCCACCCGCGGCGTCGACCTCGAGGCGCACCTGGCCGGCCTCGGTGAACTTGACCGCATTGGACAGCAGGTTCGACAGCACCTGGGTCAGGCGCACCGTGTCGCCGGCGAACCGGCGGTCGGCCTCGGGCGCCACGGTCCACGAGAAATCCAGGCCCTTGGCCTCGGCGGAGGCGCGGTGCAGCTCGGCGATACGGCTGACCAGGGTGGTCATGGAGAATTCGTCGCGGGCCAGCTTGATTTCGCCGGCCTCGATCTTCGAGAAATCGAGGATGTCGGTCAGCACCCGCTCCAGCAGGCGCCCTGACGAGACGATCAGCTCGGCCAGCTCCTTGCCCTTGGGCGTTTCCTGCTGGCGCGAAAGGGTCTCGGAAATCGCGATCACCCCGTTGAGCGGGGTGCGCAGCTCGTGGCTCATATTGGCCAGGAAGCGCGACTTCTCGGCGTTGGCGCGTTCGAGCTGGGCGGTGCGCTCGTGGACCCGCTCCTCCAGCGACGCCAGCACGGTCTCGGTCTTCTCGCGCTCGGAGCGCAGGGAGCGGGCCAGGACGCCGATCTCGTCGTTGCGGCCCTCCTCGCGGCTGACGTCGGGCCGGGAGGTCTCGCCGAAGGCGGCCGGTTCGCAGGATACGGCCAGCCGCTGCAGCGGCCAGGTGATGGTCCGCCGCGCCAGATAGACGACCAGCAGGGTCTGCAGCGCCGTCGCCAGCCCGCCCAGGACCAGCACCCATGACGCCGACTTCGCCGCCGAGGCGGCCACCGAGGCCTTCGGATAGGTCAGCATCAGGAACCAGTCGGGGCCGGCCAGGCGGCCGAACGCCACGATCTGCTTGCCGTCGGGACTGGTGATCACGCCGCTGGGCTTGCCTGTCCTGTCGATAGCGGCCACCAGGCCCTTGAGGCCGAGGCGACGCTCGTAGTCGCGCACGGTCTTCTCCGCGGCCTTGCCCGGCACGGTGAAGCCAGGATAGGCGATCATCTCGCCCTTTCCGGTGACCAGGACCGTGGAAGCGCCCGGCAGCGAGGTCTTGACCGCATTGGCCAGGAAGCCGGTCAGCTCGATCGACGAGCCGAAGGCGCCGACATAGCGGCCGTCCACATAGGCGGGCGTCAGGCAGGCCGTGGCCAGGCGCTCGCCGACCTTGTCCTGGATCAGCCGCTGCAGGTTCGTGCAGCGGCTGAGGCGCCTGGGATTGTTTTCCGGCAGGGTCAGGGAGGCCATCTCCTCCTTGGAGATATCCAGGTCGGCCGGCGCCTGATGGCGGTAGAACATCAGCTTGTCCGGCCGGTCGGGACCGAACAGCACCAGCCGGGTCTGAGGCGGCGAGAAGAAGTAGAAGTTGTCGTAGTCCTTGCGGGCCGCCTGGCCGAAGTTGGCGACCAGCTCGAACGAGGCCACCAGGGCGCGCTTCTCCTCACGGGTCAGCGCCTCGGCGCGCGCCACCAGCACGCCCATGCCGTAGATGTACTGGCCGTCCTGCATCGTGCCGTCGAAGTACTGGTCGCGGCTGCGGCGGGTGCCGTCGGGGCGCAGGGGGAAGTAGGTGTCCGCCAGGCGGTCGACCTCGGCGTCGGTCAGGCGGTCCATCCGCCGCTCGAGCTCCTCACCGGCGGCCAGGTGCAGGGCGGTGAGGTTCGAGAAGCGGCGCTCGACGTTGCTGGAGCGTTCGCGGACATAATCCTCGAGGTAGGCGATCTGACGATTCGACAGCTCGCGCTGGAAAACCACGAAGGCCCCCAGGGTGCTGAAGATGGTCACGACCAGCGACATGATGCCGACGCTGACCAGGAACCGGCGGGAGAGGGATTTCATCGAACGTGGAACCTGTACCTCCACATTGTTTTGAACCGGGTTCATTGAAGTCGAGTAAAGGCTGGAAAATCCGATACCTATGGTGAAGCTGGACGTCCTGGACTGCATCGTGGTGGGCGCCGGTCCCGCCGGGCTGACCGCGGCCATCTACCTCGCCCGCTTCCGTCGCCGGTTCCGGGTGATCGAGTCCGGCGAGAGCCGAGCGGCGTGGATTCCGCGCAGCCACAATCATCCCGGCTTTCCCGACGGCGTCCGCGGCCCGACGCTGCTGTCGCGGATGCGCCGGCAGGCGGAGCGCTATGGCGCCACGATCGTTCGCGGCAGGGTCGAGGCGCTGACGCCGGTCCGCGGCGGATTCCGGCTCGATATCGAGGGGGAAAGCGTCCGGGCGCGCACGGTGATCCTGGCCACGGGCGTGCATGACAACGCCCCGCCGATCCCTGGCCTCGAGGACGGCGTCGCCCGGGGCCTGGTGCGGATCTGCCCCATCTGCGACGGCTACGAGGTGATCGGCAAACGGGTCGGCGTGATCGGGCTGGACGAGCACTGCGCCGGCGAGGCGACCTTCCTGCGCACCTATTCCGACGACGTCGCCTTTATCCACGTGGGCGAAGGGTCTCTCCCCAAGCCCGCAGCCCAGACACTGCGCAAGGCGGGCGTCGAGGTGATCGAGAGCGCAGTGCGCGGCGTGACCATTGAGCGCAGGCGGATCACCGCTTTCGACTTCGGCGCGGGCGAGCCCAGGGCCTTCGACGTGATCTATTCGGCGCTGGGGATCACGCCGCGCAACCGGCTAGCCATCCAGGCAGGCGCGAAGCTGACCCCCGAGGGCCGGCTGATCGTGGACGATCATCAGCAGACCTCAGTCCCCGGCCTGTACGCGGCCGGAGACGTGGTGCGCGGCCTGAACCAGATCTCCACGGCCCAGGGCGAAGGCGCCATCGCGGCGACCGACGTGCACAACAAGCTGCGCTGACTGGGTGGCGCGGCGGCCGAGAACCCGCTTTCATACCGCCATGACCACCTACCGCATCGGCGTGATCGGCCTTGGCCAGCGCATCGCTCATGTGCTCGCCGCCATGAAGGAGGTCGGCTGGAACCTCGACATCGTGGGTCATGTGGATCCCGGGCCGGTCGGGGCTCCGATCCTGGCGACCGCCGGCCTGCATTCCGGCCGGTCGTTCGACACCCCCGCCGAGCTGCTGCGCGCCGGACCCTACGACCTGCTGATGCTGGGCGCGCCGAACCACCTGCATTTCGAGCACCTGATGCTGGCGCTGGCGACGGGCGTCCCGATCTTCGCCGAGAAGCCGATCGTGCGGACCGAGGACGAGACCGAGGCCTTGGCCCGGCGCCTCGCCGGCTCGGCCCCGCCGGTCTACGTCGGCCTCGTCATGCGCTCCCTGCCCATCGTGCGCGACGTGCTGGCCCGGGTGCACGGGGGCGAACTGGGGGAGATCGTCTCCATCGACGCCACCGAGCACCTGGCGCCCGACCACGGCGGCTACATCGCCCGCAACTGGCGCCGGAAGCAGGCCTGGGGCGGCTCCTACTTCCTCGACAAGGTGGTCCACGACTTCGACGTGTTCGGCCGCCTCGTGGGCGCCCGGCCGGCGCGCGTCGCCAGCTTCGGCGGCCGGCGCATCTTCACCTCCGAACGCCAGGAGCCGCCGCGGACCTGGGAGGACGGCTCGGAAGCCTATGCCCAGCGCGACGCCGGCTGGTCCGGGGCCAACGATGCATTCCAGTCCGACATGGACGTCACCGACCACCAGGTGGCGATGATTGAATACGCCAACGACGTGCGCCTCTCCTTCCACGCCAACAGCCACACCGCGCTCACCGAACGGCGCTGGTACGTGGCCGGGACCAACGGGACCCTGATCGCCGACCTGGTGCGCAACAAGCTGATGGTTCGCCGCGCGCTCTTCCGGGGCAAGCCTGAGAAGATCGAATACGGCGGCCTCACCGCCGACGCGCACAATGGCGCGGACCAGGCCATGGCGCTGGACCTCAAGGCGGCGCTGGAAGGCCGGGCGGCGTTCCCGGTCACCCCCTACGAGTCCATGGAGGCCGGGCTCACGGTCATGGCCATCGACCGGGCGATGGACGAACGCCAAGTGGTGGACTGCGCGCCGATGTGGGCCCGCTACGACGCGGCCTGCTCTGGAAAGGCGTTCGCTCCCGCCTAGCGGGAGGATTACCGGTCGAACTTGGTGGAAAGCACCAGCGAGGTGTTGGTGCGCTCGACGCCCTTCACGGCGCCGATCTCGTCGATGGTGGCGTCCATCTCGGCGACGCCGGCGGCTTCCACCGTGGCGATCATGTCGAAGGGTCCGCTCACCGACTGCAGGCGGCGCACGTTGGGCATCCGCTTCAGCGCCGCGTTGACGGCGGCGGCCTGCTTGGGCTCGACCGTGAGCATGATGAAGGCGTGGACCCGGCCGGCCTCATAGGCGCCGGCCAGCCGGACGGCGTAGCCCGCGATGATCCCCGAGCGTTCCAGCTTGGCCAGACGGCTCTGCACCGTGGTGCGCGAGAGGCCGAGCGCGCGGGCCAATTCGGCGACCGGAGCCCGGGCGTTGTCACGGAGGCGGGCGAGCAGGTGTTCGTCAAGGTCGTCCATCGGCGTTCCGCACAATTCAGTCGGCGATCCGCCCAGAATAGACCCCCATATCGCCGAGGCGCCAATTGTATCTGACCGGACAACGCCGGATTCTGATTCCTCGTCATTTGAGGGGTCGTGGAATGCGCAAGGTAGCTGTCGTCGGGGCCGGCAAGATCGGCTCCACCGTCGTGGACCTGCTGGTGAGCTCGGGCGCCTACGAGGCCCTGGTGATCGACCAGTCGGCCGAGGCCCTGGCCGAGCTGGGCGGCCGCTCCGGCATCTCCACCGCCGCCATGGCCATCGACGACTCCGAGGCCCTGGCCGCCCGCATCGCCGGCTGCTTCGCGGTGGTGAACTGCGCGCCCTACCACCTGACCACCGCCGTCGCCCGCGCCGCCAAGGCCGCCGGCGCGCACTACCTGGACCTCACCGAGGACGTGGCCGCGAGCCGCATCGTCCGCGAGCTGGCCGTCGACTCCAAGACGGCGTTCATTCCCCAGTGCGGCCTGGCCCCCGGCTTCATCACCATCGCCGCCTGGGACCTGATCAAGCACTTCGACCAGCTGCACGACGTGCGCCTGCGGGTCGGCGCCCTGCCCCGCTATCCGTCGAACGCGCTGAACTACAACCTCACCTGGTCCACCGACGGGGTGATCAACGAGTACTGCGAGCCCTGCGAGGCGATCACCAACGGCAAGCTGCGCGAGACCCCCGCCCTCGAGGAGTGCGAGGAATTCGCCCTGGACGGCGTCACCTACGAGGCTTTCAACACCTCGGGCGGCCTGGGCACGCTCTGCCACACCCTGGACGGCCAGGTGCGGAACCTGAACTACAAGACCATCCGCTATCCGGGCCACGCAGCGATCATGAAGGCGCTGCTGAACGACCTGAACCTGCGCAACCGTAGAGACGTGCTCAAGGACATCCTGGAGAACTCGGTCCCGGCCACCATGCAGGACGTGGTCATCGTCTTCGTCACCGTCTCGGGGATGAAGAAGGGCCATCTGATGCAGGAGACCTACGTCAACAAGGTCTTCTCCCAGGAGATCGGTGGCGAACTGAAGAGCGCCATCCAGATCACCACCGCCGGCGCGATCTGTGCGGTGCTGGACATGCTGACCGACGGCAGCCTTCCAACCCATGGGTTCATTCGGCAGGAAGACATCCCGCTGCACGCCTTCCTCGCGAACCGTTTCGGGCGCTATTACGCGCAGGACGACGCCCTCCCCCTCCGCGCCGCTGCCGAGTAGACCATGACCGTCCAAGCCAAGATCACCTCGGCCGCCGCCGAGGCCACGAAGGTTCTCAACGCCCTGGGGGTGGCCGACGCCCTGTGGACCGGCGGGAACCGTCCCGTCCGCTCGCCGGTGACCGGCGAGGTGATGGCCCACGTCCATAACGCCTCCAAGGCACAGGTGGACGCCGCCATCGAGGCCGCCCACGGCGCGTTCCTGGCGTGGCGCAACGTGCCCGCGCCCCGGCGCGGCGAGCTGGTCCGCCTGTTCGGCGAGGAGCTGCGCGCGGCCAAGGCCGACCTGGGGGCCCTGGTCACCCTGGAGGCCGGCAAGGTGACGTCGGAGAGCCTGGGCGAAGTCCAGGAGATGATCGACATCTGCGACTACGCCGTGGGCCTGTCGCGCCAGCTGTTCGGCCTGACCATCGCCACCGAGCGTCCGGACCACCGGATGATGGAGACCTGGCACCCGCTGGGCGTCGTGGGCGTCATCTCGGCGTTCAACTTCCCGGTGGCCGTGTGGTCGTGGAACGCGGCGCTGGCCTTCGTCTGCGGCGACGCCTGTGTCTGGAAGCCCTCGGAGAAGACCCCGCTCACGGCCCTGGCGGTCCAGGCCCTGTTCGAGCGCGCCTGCGCCAAGTTCGGCGATGTCCCGGCCGGGCTGTCGTCCGTCGTGATCGGCGGTCGTGAGGTCGGCGAGGCCCTGGTCGACCACCCGAAGGTCCCGCTGGTCTCGGCCACCGGTTCCACGGCCATGGGCCGGGCGGTCGGGCCGAAGCTGGCCCAGCGGTTCGCCCGCGCCCTGCTGGAGCTGGGCGGCAACAACGCCGCGATCATCGCGCCCACCGCCGACCTGGACCTGGCCCTGCGCGGCGTGGCCTTCGCGGCCATGGGCACCGCCGGCCAGCGCTGCACCACCCTGCGCCGCCTGTTCGTCCACGAGAGCCAGTACGACGCCTTCCTGCCCCGCCTGAAGGCGGCCTATGGCTCGGTGAAGGTCGGCGACCCCCGCGAGCCGGGCACGCTGGTCGGCCCGCTGATCGACAGCCAGAGCTTCGACCTGATGCAGAAGGCCCTGGCCGACGCCCAGGCGGCCGGCGGCAAGGTGACCGGCGGCGAGCGGGTCGAGATGGGCGAGGCGTTCTATGCCCGCCCGGCCCTGGTCGAGATGGGAAGCCAAGCCGACGTCGTGAAGCGCGAGACCTTCGCCCCGATCCTCTACGTCATGAAGTACCGCGACCTGGACGAGGCGATCGCGCTGCAGAACGACGTGCCGCAGGGCCTGTCGTCCTCGATCTTCACCAACGACATGCGCGAGGCCGAGACCTTCATTTCGGACCGCGGCTCGGACTGCGGCATCGCCAACGTCAACATCGGCCCCTCGGGCGCCGAGATCGGCGGGGCGTTCGGCGGCGAGAAGGAGACCGGCGGCGGTCGTGAGGCCGGCTCGGACTCCTGGAAGGCCTACATGCGCCGCGCCACCAACACGCTCAACTACGGCAAGACGCTGCCGCTGGCGCAGGGCGTCAAGTTCGACGTCTGAGGCCGACGCTCAGCCGGGGAACACCAGTCGCGTGGTGACCCCGGAGGGGCTGCTCTGAACCGTGAGGTCGCCGCCGAGCTGGCCCGCCAGGCTCTCAACGATGCGACTGCCGAGACCTCGGCCGGGTCCCGGCGCGACGCCGGAGAACCCCGGGCCATCGTCGCGGACCAGGAGTTCCAGCCGCTTGTCGTCGAGACGCAGCAGGCCGACGACGATATGCCCACCCGCCCGTTCGGCGAAGGCGTGCTTCAGCGAGTTCATCAGCACCTCGGTCACCAGCATCGAGAGGGTGATCAGGCGCGAGACATCGATGTCGACGGAGACGGCGGCGACCTCGACGCTGACCCCCTTCGCGTCCGTCATGTCCACCAGGTCGCAGGCCAGGTCGCGCAGGTGGGTCTCCAACGGGGCGTCTGCAGCCGCGGGGTCGTAAAGCCGCCGGTGCAGGCGCGACATCGTTTCGATCCGCGCCACGGCGGAATCGAGGGCGCCGGCGACCTCGTCCGACTCCGAGGCGCGGCGGCGCTGCAGCTGCAGAATGGAGGCGATGAAAGCCATGTTGTTGGCCACGCGATGCTGCAGCTCCTGGAACATGGTCCTCTGCTCGTCGTAGAGCCGCGTGGTCAGCCGCCGCTCCACCTTCAGCTTGTCGGTCGCCACCAGCATGAAGTGAATGAGCGCGATATCGACGGTGACGATGAACACATAGAAGCCCAGGGCGACGGCGGTCTGCGTCTGGACTTCGAACGAATGAAACGGCGGGATGAAGAAGTACCAGGACGCCAGCCCCGAAAGCACGGCGCACACGATGCCTGGCCCCAGGCCAGCCAGGAAAGCCGTCAGGATGACCGCGGGGAAGAAGGTCAGATAGGGGAAGCCCGGCGGCAGCGCGGGGCTGATCTCAAACCGCAGCGCCAGCGCCGTCGCGAAGGCGGTCAGGGCCAGCCCGTAGCCGAGCACGGGCCGCTCGCGAAGGCGCTTCTGTCCGATGGCGGCCACCGTTTCGTCCCATGCTCAGGGCGGCACGCTACACACCCCCTGGGGTCCTCCGGTCAAGCTCGTCGTGGGGTTTGCGGCGTTGGGCCGCGCGGCGCCTAACGTTCCACCGTGTCTCGCTGCATGGGCGCCAGCTTGGCCAGGAAGCGGTTCTGGTCGCGGAAGCCGATCTTCTCACGGTCCATGGCGGTCTGCAGATGCTCGACCAGCGCGTTGAAGTCGGTGCGCTGGACGCCGAGGTCCTTGTGCACGCTCTTCATGTCCCGGCCCGTGTAGCGGCAGCCCCCGTTGAGGATGTAGCAGAACTGCTCCTTCAGGGTCCGGCGCAGGCGGACCATGTCGTGAGCCTCGAAGATGTCCCTGATGCGCGGGTCCCTCAGGCTGAGGTCCACCATCTCGTCGACGATGCGGTCCACGCCGGCCTGGCCGTGGAACGCCTTCCACATGGCGTCGCCCTCGAACGGTCGCGCGCCGGCGTTGGCGTCGGACTGGACGTATGGATCGACCGCTTCCTCGTTCGGATGGGTCGGGGAAGGGTTCTCCGGCGCGGCGGCCAGGGCCGCGACCATGATCAGGGCCGTGAACATCAGAAACCTGCCTGGAGCGAGAGATAGAGGCCGCGCTGGCCCTTGAAGGTGGCGATGGTCCCGAGATCGGCATAGCCCGCCGTGATCGAGAGATGCTTGTTGACGGCGTAGGCCGCGAACACATCCCACCAGTCGTCTTCCTTGAGCCCCAGGTTGCTAGGCTTGGTGCGGTATTCACCGCCTACCAGCAGGCGCTTGGACAAAAGAACGCCGGCCGAGCCTTCGAACTGGAGGGAGTAGTCGTCCTCGCCCGCCGGCCCGCCGAAGCCCAGAAGACCCGTCTGGTTGGCTTGCGTGGCGCGGACCGTGCCATTCACGACCAGGCTTTCGGCCAGCAGCACCTTGGTGGCGGAGACATAGTAGTCGACGCCGTCGTCGTCCTGAGCGCCAAGAAGGGCGAGAACCGGAGCCTTGGAGGCGTTCTTGTACTGAGCGCCCACCGCGACCTGGGGGAACCAGCGGTCCTGGTCATACACCGCGTCGCCCAGCAGCTTGACCTTCACGCCCACCACGTCCTGCCGGAAGGTGAAGCCCTTGCCGAGGCCGAGCTTGGCGCCCGCGCCCTGGGTGTCGAAGTCCTGGCGCGTGTAGGAGAGCTCCACCCGATCGAACAGCCCAACCGCCGCGCCATAGGCCCGGAACTCGTAGTCCGGCAGGGCGACCAGGGTGGCGTGCACATTGCCGCCGACCCCGTCGCGGGTCGCGTACCCGGTGATGACAGCCCAGCTCGCCAGGCCGCCGCCGCCCGAACCTTCGACCGTGGTGACACCACCGGTGAGCAACAGCTTGCCCAGCGGACGAAGCTCATCCGCCGCAGCCGCGCCACTCCAAAGCAACGACCCGGTCGCCGCCAGCAACGCGATACGATGCGTTCTCATCAACTGAACTCCAACGGCTGACTGTCGGAGTCCCTATCAGTCGGGGGCTTTACATCTGGTTCAGGCGCACGGCGGTACTGAAGTGACGATGAAGCACCTCGCGCTCGGCCTCGTGACCGCTCTTCTCGCCGCTCCGGCTCTGGCCGGCGACGTGAGGGTCGACGTGCGGGACGGAGCCGGCAGACCCGTGCCGAACGCGGTGGTCATGGTCCGGCCGGCGGGCGGAATCCCGGCGGGCAAGGCGATGAAGGTGAGCTGGCCCATGGTCCTGGCCCAGCAGAACGTCCAGTTCACGCCCTATGTGCTGATCGTGCCCGTCGGCTCCTCCGTGAGCTTTCCGAACAAGGACAAGGTGCGCCACCACGTCTATTCGTTCTCGGCTCCGAAGAAGTTCGAACTCAAGCTTTACGGCCGGGACGAGACCCGCACGGTGACGTTCGACAAGCCGGGCGCCGTCTCGCTGGGCTGCAACATCCACGACACCATGATGGCCTTCATCTACGTCACCGAGACGCCCTACGCCGCGAAGTCGGGGGCGGATGGAACGGCGACCGTTCAGGACGTCCCGGCGGGCGCGGGCCAGCTCATGGTGTGGCATCCGGACCTGAAGGCGCGCACGCCGGTCGCCCGGCCGCTGGCGGTGGCGGGCGTCTCGCAGCGGACGCCGGTGGTCTTGGATCTGCGGCCGTCGCTGACGCGCTAGCGGGGGCCTCCCGCGCGCCGCGGGAAGGAACGGCTCTACCCCTGGGTTCGCAGCTTCGGCTGGTCGTCGGCGAGGAAGGTGAAGAGCTGCTCGAGCGGCTGGGGCTTGGCGATCAGGTAGCCCTGGGCCATGTCGCAGCCCATGGCGGCCAGCACCGAGTAGCAGTCCTCGGTCTCGATCCCCTCGGCCACCACCTTCAGGCCCAGGCTGTGCGCCAAGTCGATGGTGGAGCGGACGATCAGGGCGTCGCGCTGGCTGACGGTGACATCCCTGACGATGGAACGGTCCAGCTTCAGCTCCTGGCCGCGGATCTGCTTGAGGTAGGCCAGCGACGACAGGCCCGAGCCGTAGTCGTCGATCGACACCGAGATCCCCATCTCCGCGAAGGCGTCCAGCATGGCCAGCGCGACCTCGGGGTTCTCGATGACGGCCGTCTCGGTGACCTCGAAACAGATCTTGCCCACCGCCGCCTTCAGAGCTGCGGCGCAGAAGGCGACGAAGTCGGGCTCGCCCAAAACGCGGCCCGAGATGTTCACCGCCACGGCGATCTCATGGCCGCGCTCGGCCAGGGCCCGCTGATCCTCGATGGCGCGCTGCACCACCCATTCGGTCAGGGCGCGGATGTGGCCGGTCTCCTCGGCCATGGTGATGAAGACGTCGGGGAAGATCATCCCGCGGGTGGGGTGGTTCCAACGGACCAGGGCCTCGGTCCCGGTCACCGCCTGTCGGCGCATATCGTACTTCGGCTGGTGCCACAGCACGAGCTGGTCCTGCAGGATGCCGGTCAGCAGGTTGGACATCAGGCTGAGGTTGGCGGCCGGGTCTCCATAGGCCTCCGCGTCGAAAATCGCGGTCTTGCGGCGCCCGGAGCGGGCCTGGTCGAGCGCGATACTGGCGCGCTCGATCGATGCGGCCACCTCCGCGCCCTCCAGCGGCGCCAAGCCGACGCTGAGCGCCACGTCGATGGGCTCGCCGGCCACGCGGACCGGCTGCTCCAGGGCGGTCAGCAGGCGCGAGACGTCGTCCAGGGCCGCTGCTTGACTATCGGCGGTCAGCACGAAGCCCAGCATGTCGGCCGAAATCCGGGCCACGCCGCAGGGCGGGGCAAGACCGGCCAGCCGGTTGCCGACCATCCGCACCGTCTGGGCGGCCAGCTTGTGGCCGATGGCGTGGCGCATGTGGCTGAAGCGGTCGAAGCCCAGCACGCAGACGAAGACCTGGCCCGGCGGCCAGTCGCTGAAGCCCTCGGCCACGCGCTCCAGCGCCAGCCGGTTGGGCAGGCCCGTGTCCTGGTCGTGCAGGGCCTGGTGGGTAATCTTGCGCTCGCGCTCGCGCATCTCGGCGGCCATGGCATTGAAGCTTTCGGCCAGCCGTCCGATCTCGTCGCCGCTCTGGATCTCCACCCGGGCGTCCTCCCCGCGCTGCAGGCGGTGGGCCGCCTCGTCCAGCTCGGAGATTGGCCGGGTGACGCCGCGGGCCAGCGCCCAGCTCCCCCAGCTCCCCACCGCCAGACCGGCCATGCCCAGCAGGCCGACGATAACCAGCAGCGGCCGGTAGGGCGCGAGGGCCTCGGCCAACGGATAGCGCAGCAGCAGCACCGCGCCGCCATCGGCCTCGATGGCCGGCAGGCGCTTCACCAACGCCACGGTCGGCCCGCTCTTCAGCCGCAGGATCTCGGGCGCTGCATGCGTCTTCAGAGAGCTGTCGATGACCTTGCGCACCGCCGCGCCGTTCAGCTCCGCCGGCGCGTTCGTATTGGTCCAGGCTCCGTCCGCCGCGCGGTGCAGAACCATGGCGTTCAGCGGGATGGCCGACAGTCGCTCCAGCGCCTGCATCTCCTTGGCGTCGAGCCGCACGGCGAAGACGACCCAGCCGATCAGCTCGGGCGACAGCACCGGGGCGCTGACAAGCTGGTAGGGCTCGCCGCCCAGCATGAAGACGCCCGACGGGTCGTCGGCGGTCTCAAAGGCCCTGGAGAGCGCCGCATTGTCGGCGGCCGCGAACGTCGCGCCGACGGTCTGGCCCTCGGCGTCGATCATGAAGGCGTAGTCCGCCCCCATGCGGCGGCGCAGGTTCTCCAGCGCCGAGCCGATGGTGGGGGCGTCGCGCGTGGCCGCCGCGGCGCGGAAGCCGAAGTCGCGGGACAGCAGGCTGGCGCCTTCCCGCAGGCGCTCGGACCGCAGCGACCAGACCCGATCGAACACCGTGCCCGTGGCGGCCAGTTCGGCCCGCACCTGGCGCTCGGCCGCGCCCGAGATGGCGAGGAACACCGCCAGCGAGACCACCAGCAACACCGCGCCGAACAGGGCGGCGTAGAGCACGGTCAGTCGGGTCGAGAGGCGCGTGAACATGCGCGGGCCCGGCCACGCCGCGGCCACCGCTCGGGCGGCGGCGCGGAGGACTTGGAACAGGGACACAGGGGACCGCATCCTGTCGGCGATACCGAAGTTTCCTGAATCCGCCGTAAAGGTTGAAAGAAAAAGACTTTTGACGCGGCTCAAACGGTCGTTTGCCTCGCCGGGGCGCACTTGGCACAATCGGGCTTTCAGAGCTTCATTTCGAAAGACCGTATTTTGACGATTTCCCCTCCGGCGGCGGCCAATGCCGCCGACCCGCTGGCTTCGGTCGACGCCCTGATCGAGGGCCTGGGCTCGGTCGGCTACATCGCGTCCCGCCGCATCGCCACCGCTCTGTTCATGGCCGTGAAGCTGGAAAAGCCGATCCTGGTCGAGGGTTCGGCCGGCGTCGGCAAGACCGAGCTGGCGCTCTCGACCGCCGCCCTGCTCGGCCTGCCGCTGATCCGGATGCAGTGCTACGAGGGCCTGGACGAGTCCAAGGCGCTGTACGAGTGGAAGTACGGCAAGCAGCTGCTCTACACCCAGATCCTCAAGGACCGGATGGGCGAGAGCCTGGCCGACGCGCCCGACATGGACGCCGCCATGGACCGCCTGCACGGCATGGGCGACCTGTTCTTCTCCGAGCCCTTCCTGGAGCCGCGCCCGCTGATGAAGGCGCTGCGGCATGACGACGGCTGCGTCCTGCTGATCGACGAGGTCGACAAGTCGGACGAGGCGTTCGAGGCCTTCCTGCTGGAGGTGCTGTCGGCCTACCAGGTCTCGGTGCCGGAACTGGGGGTGATCAAGGCCAAGACCCCGCCGCTGGTGTTCCTGACCTCGAACAACGTCCGCGACCTGGGCGACGCGCTGAAGCGCCGCTGCCTGCACCTGCACATCCCGCTGCCCGAGGCGGCGCTGGAGGAGCGCATCGTCGCCGCCCGGGTGCCCGGCATCGAGGCCAAGCTGACCCGCGAGCTGGTGGCCTTCGTCCAGACGCTCCGGACCATGGACCTGCGCAAGTCGCCGTCGATCTCCGAGACCGTGGACTGGGCCCGCGCGCTGGTCCTGCTGCACACGGACAGCCTGGCGCCGGACGTGGTGCGCGACACCCTGAACGTGATCCTGAAGTTCGAGCAGGACATCGGGGCCGTGGAGCCGCAGGTGGTCGAGCTGCTGCACAAGCGCTAGCGATGCAGCACACGCTCGAACAGTTCTTCCGGGCGCTGCGGGCCGCGGACGTGAAGGTCTCGCCGGCGGAGGCGATCGACGCGTCGCGCGCGGTGGCGGTCACGGGCTATGGCGATCGGACGCTGTTCCGCGACGCTCTGTGCTCGACCCTCGCCAAGTCCGCCGAGGAGGTGGACCGGTTCGAGACCGTGTTCGACAGTTTCTTCAGCCGCGACGCCGTCTCGATGCCGCCGCCATCGGCCTCGGAGCAGGGCGAGCCGTCGGACGAGGACCGGGCCGCCGTCCAGGAGTCGCCCTTGGCGAAGGCGGTGCTGGAGGGGGACAACGCCCAGATCCAGCAGTCGATGGAGGAGGCCGCCGCCCGCGCCGGCGTCGCCGACATCCGCCTCTCGACCCAGCGCTCGCGCCTGACCCGACGGCTGCTGGAGGAAATGGGCCTGGAGGAGATCGAGCAGATCATCGCCAATGCCCGGCGGATGCCGAACGGCGAGGGCCAGGGCCTGGCCGACCGCCTGGACGAGGCGCGCCGCAACCTGTTCATCGAGGCCCAACAGTACGTGGCCCGCCAGCACGACCTCTATGCCGCCGGCTCGGCGCGGGAGCTGCGCGAGGAGCGGCTGGCCAGGAAGCAGCTCAACGCCGACGGCGGGGTCGATCCGGTCGACTACCAGCTGATGCAGGCGCTGGTGAAGAAGATGGCCAAGCGGCTGGCCACCAAATACGCCCGCCGTCGCCGCGCCGCCCAGAAGGGCCACCTGGACGTCCGCAAGACGCTCCGCCGCTCCATGGCCCACGGGGGCATCCCCTTCCAGATCGAGTGGAAGGTGAAGAAGATCGACAAGCCGTCGATCGTGGCGATCTGTGATGTGTCGAAGTCGGTGGCCGCGGCCGCCCAGTTCCTGCTGACCTTCCTCTATTCCCTGAACGAGGTGGTCGACCGGATGGACGCCTTCGCGTTCTCAGGCCGGCTGATCAGCGTCAACGACGTGCTGGACGACAACGCTGTCGAGGGCGCGATCCTGAAGGTGCTGCAGGAGATCGGCTTCCAGCAGACCGACTACGGCCGCTCGCTGCAGGATTTCGCGGACCAGCACATGGACAGCCTGGACCGCCGGACCACGGTGATCTTCTTAGGAGACGGTCGATCGAACTTCGCAGACCCGCGCCTGGACATCATGCGCCAGATCCACGATCGCAGCCGCGCGGTGATCTGGCTCAATCCCGAGCCCGAGAGCTACTGGGGCCAGGGCGACAGCGTGATGCACCGCTATGCCCGCTTCTGCCACGTGGCCAAGCAGTGCGGCACGATCGAGCAGCTGGAGCGGATCATCGAGGACGTGCTCAGGAGTTACGTCCCGCACTGAGGTCGTCGGCGCGGCGCACCCGCAGGTCCGCCGTGATCTGTTCGTGGCGCGCGCGGGTGATCGCGTAGGGCGCGAACACCAGGGCGCCCAGGCCGACCAGCAGGGCTGGAATCCAGCCCCAGGCCAGGACCAGGTGGGACAGGACGCCCGGATCCACAACCGCATTTACCTGCCGGCCCACGTCGCGGGGGAAACGCAAGATGTCGAGCGCGAAGCCGCCGATCATCATGCCCATGCCGCCCGCGGCCTTGCCCGCGAAACCCAGGCCCGAGAAGAACAGGCCCTCCCGGCGCGAGCCGTGCACATGCTCGTGCTCCTCGGCCGCGTCGGCCATCATCGAGGGGAAGACGATGAAGATCAGGCCTGACGCCAGGCCGAAGATCAGGGTGGAAAGGCAAAGCCACGGCAGGGCGTCCGGGCCGATCGGCGCGAACAGTCCCAGGCCTCGCAAGCCCGGAAGGACGATCCAGCCGACGGCGACCAGGGAGAAGCCCATGGCGGCCACCGTCTTCTTCTCCATCCACCGCAGCAGCAGAGGCGTCAGCGGCACGCCCGCCAGGATGCCCGCCAGGTAGACATAGGCGATCACCTGGATCGTCTCCGGCCGCAGTTTCCAGACGAAGACATAGGCGTGGTTGTTCAGCGCCTGGTGCACGCCCGCGGCGCTGGCGAACAGCAGCATCGACAGGAACAGAACCAGGAAGGTCCGATTGCGTAGGAGCTCCGCCATCTCGCCGAGGAAACGGCCGGCCATCGGCTCGGGCGTCGCGGTGGGCTGCGGCAGCGCCACGGCGAAGCGCCAGACGCCTGCACAGCAGATCAGCCCGCCGGCCAGGGCCAGGGCGCCGATCGTCCAGCCGAACGCCGGATAGCTCTCGGCCCGCTGCAGGCCACCCTCGCCGGCGAAGAACACCGAATAGGCCAGGGCGGTGATCATGACGGTGACCAGGATGCCGGAGAGCAGCCGGTAGGAAACGATCCGGGAGCGCTCCACGTAGTCGTCCGACATCTCTCCACCCAGGGCGAAGTAGGGGATGTTGTACATGGAGGCGAAGGCCCTGAGCCCGCCCTTGGTCAGGGTCAGCCAGACGAACAGCATGACCGGGGTCATGGCCGACGGGGGCGCGAACAGCAGGCCCATGGTGACCATGGTCAGGGGCGCGGCCAGCAGCATCATGGGCAGGCGCCGGCCGAAGCGCGACCTGACGCTGTCGGACCAGGACCCGATCAGCGGGTCGAGGGCCGCGTCCACGGTCATGCTGATGGCCAGCGCGGCGCCCACCAGGCTGCCCGACATGCCCAGCACGGCGGTGTAGTAGAAGAAGATGAAGGTGTTGATCGCCAGGTAGCCGGACTCGATGAACTGCCCGAGGCTGTAGAAGAACTTCACCGCGGGCGGCGGCTTCAGCCCGGTCGCTTCGCCAGCAGCCTTCGCTTCCGCGGCCACGCCGCCGACACCTTCAACGACCGCCATCTGGTTCCTCCCATGCGGTTCTTGTTGGACGAGAGGCTATGCTCCTCGGCGGTGGTGGCAACGATGACGCCACGTCACGGCGGCTATTCGGCCAGCGTCGCGCGGCGCGACCGCAGCGCGGCGGCCACCTCGGCGTGGCGGCGGCGCGAGATTCCGTAGGCCAGGACGATGGTCATCGAGGCCAGGATCATGAGGGCGCCCAGCGGGCCCCAGGCGAAGAGGATGCGGTCCTGCAGCGCCTCGGGCAGGACCAGCCCCACCTGGCGCCCCGCGTCCTTGGAGAAGCGGATGACGTCCAGGGCGAAGCCGGAGAGCAGGACGCCCAGGCCGGTGGCGGCCTTGAAGGCGAAGCCCAGGCCCGCGAAGTAGAGCCCCTCGCGCCGGCGGCCGAACAGGTGCTCGTGCTCGTCGGCGGCGTCGGCCATCATCGAGGGATAGGTGATGGCGCAGAAGCCCGCGCCGACCCCGGCCACCGCCACCAGCGCCGCCACGAACGGCAGGGCCGGAGCGCCTTCGAAGGTGACGAGGCCCAGGATCTTCGGCACGCCCAGAAGGACCCAGGCGCCCGCCACGAGCCCCATGCCGATCAGCACCACCGCCTTCTTCTCCAGCAGCCGGGCGACCACCGGCGTCAGCGGCACGCCCACGAAGAGCCCGCCCAGGAAGGAGAAGGTGACGGTCTGGATCTGGTCCGGCTGGAGCTTCCAGACGAAGACGTAGGCGTGGCTGTTGAAGGCCGAATTCACGCCGACGGCCGTGTAGCAGATGGCCGCCGAGAAGAAGAGCGTGCGGAACGAGGCGTTGCGGAACATCTCGGCCACCTCGCCGGGCAGGCGCCGCAACAGGCGCTGGCTGACCGGCGCCACGCTGGGCAGGGCGGCGGCGTAGCGCGCCGAGCCGATCGTCGAGACCAACGTCGAGACCGCGATCACCGCCGCGACGCTCCAGCCGAACGCGGGATAGCCGTCGGGCCTCTGCAGGCCGCCGTCGCCCTTGAAGAACACCGAATAGGCCATCCCGGTGACCGCGCCGGTGGCGAGGATTCCGAAGACGGTGCGCCAGGCCACGACGCTGGAGCGCTCGTGGTAGTCCGACGACATCTCCGCGCCCAGCGCCACATAGGGCACGTGGAACATCGAGACGAACGCCCGCACCACGATGGCCCAGCCGGCGAGCCAGGCGAACAGCGCCATGTCGGGCAGGCCCGGAGGCGGCGCGAACAGCATGCCCACCGCCAGGCCCATCCCTGGCCCGCCGAACAGCATCAGCGGAATCCGCCGCCCGAACCGCGATTTGAGGTTGTCGGACCAGGATCCGAAGAAGGGATCGACCACGGCGTCGGCGCAGAGGCCCAGGAACAGGGCCGCGCCCACCAGGCTGCCGGAGAGCCCCAGCACCGCCGTGTAGTAGAAGAACGCGAAGGCCGCCGCGGCGATGAACGCCGACTCCCCCATGGCCCCCACGCCGTAGAGCAGCTTCACGGGGATGGGGGGCTTGCCTGCCGCCGCCCCGACCGATCCCGCCTCTGCCGCCAACTGCGTCTCCTGCGCCGAGGGCGGACGGTATCGGTTGTGGGCGGCGTGGCAACCCTGGGCCGCTGGGTTGCGCCTCCCCGCTTCGCAGGGGGGAGGCGCCTATCCCTACGCCTTCAGCATCTCGGGCTTGATCGGCAGGCTGCGGACGCGCTTGCCGGTGGCGGCGAAGATGGCGTTGGTGAGGGCCGGGATCGCCGGCGGCAGGGCGGGTTCGCCCAGGCCGGTCGGGTTGAAGTCGGTCTTCAGGAACTTCACCTCCACCGGGCACGACTCCGAGATCCGCATCAGCGGATAGTCGGTGAAGTTGCTCTGCTCGGCCGCGCCATTGGCGATGGTGATCTGCTGGTGCAGCGCCTCGGAGAGGCCGTCCAGCACCGAGCCCTGGACCTGGTTGATGGCGCCGTGCGGGTTGATGATCTGACGGCCCACGTCGGCGGCGACCCAGACCTTCTTGACCTTCACCGCGCCGTCGGCCGACACCGCCACATGGGCCACCTCGGCGAAGTAGCCCTGGTGGCTGTAGTAGCAGGCCACGCCCATGCCCTCGCCCTTGGGCAGCTTGCCGCGATTGGCCCAGCCCGACATCTCGCCGGCGGCCTTCAGCACGCCGCGCATGCGGCCGGCGGCGTAGGCGGCGGGCGGTTCGCCCACCACGTCCTTGTCGCCCAGCAGCTTGATCTGGAACGCCAGCGGGTCGGCGCCCGCCGCGTGGGCCATCTCGTCGAGGAAGGACTGGAAGGCGAAGGCCAGCGCATTGGACCCGGGAGCGCGCAGCGGTCCGGTCGGCACGCCCAGCGGGATGGTGCTGACGTCAAGGCGCAGGTTGGGCACGAAGCGGGCCGGGAACTCGGCCGCCGACATGCCGGCGCTGGGCGCGGTCGGACCCGCGCCGCTGGCGAAGGTCACGAAGTGGTCCTGCAGCGCGACCAGGTTGCCCTGCGCGTCGAGCCCGCCCTTGAAGAAGTGGAAGCCGGCCGGGCGGTAGTGGTCGTGCTGCATGTCATCTTCGCGCGTCCACACCAGCTTGACCGGCGCCTTGACCTCGCGGGCGATCCACGCCGCCTCGACCATGTAGTCGTTGGCCAGCCGCCGGCCGAAGCCGCCGCCGCCGCGGACCATGTTCACGGTGATGTCCTCGGGCTTCATGCCCAGGGTCTTGGCACAGAGCTGGCGGCCGGGCTCGGGGAACTGGGTCGGCGCCCAGACCTCAAGCTTGCCGTCCTTGAACTCGGCCGTGCAGTTCTGCGGCTCGAGGTTGGCGTGGCTGAGGAAGGGGTAGGAATAGGCCGCTTCCACGGTCTTGGCCGCGCCCTTCAGCGCCGCGTCCACGTCGCCGTCGTTGCGGGCGTTGCGCAGCGGCTTGCCGGCGCTCAGCGCGGCCGCCTGCTCGGCGTAGCCCTTGCTGGACTGGCTGCTCGTGGGATGATCGGCCCACTTCACATTCAGCTTGTCGCGGCCCTTCTTGGCGGCCCACCAGTTGTCGGCCACCACGGCCACGCCGGGCATCAGGCCCTGGCCGATATGGCCGCCCGCCGGCGCGAAAGCGTCGTCGGCGCCGGCCACGATGAAGGCCGCCTTCACGCCCTTCACCGCCTTCGCGGCCTCCAGGTCGGCGCTGGCCACCTTGGCGCCGAACACCGGCGCCTTGATGTAGGTGGCGTACAGCATCCCCGGCCGGCGCTGGTCGATGCCGAACAGGGGCTGGCCGGTGACGATCTTGGCCGTGTCGTACTGCACCTTGGGCTTGCCCACGATGCGGTAGTCCTTGGCGTCCTTCAGGGCGACCGACTTCGGGTCGGGCGGCGTGATGTTGGCGCAGGCCATGGCCAGCGACCCGTAGGTGCGCTTCTTGCCGGACGGCTTGTGGATCACAGTGCCCGGAACGGTCGTGCAGTCGCCGGGGCCGCAGTTCCATGCGGTCGCCGCCGCCTGGATCAGCATGGCGCGCGCCACGGCGCCCACGCGGCGCAGGTCTTCCCAGTGCATGGGCGTGGCCATGCTGCCGCCGGCAAACTGGCGGCCGTAGGTCTTGGCGTCGTTCGGCGCCATCTCGATGCGCACGTCCTCCCACGCCACGTCGAGCTCCTCGGCGATCAGCATGGGCAGCATGGTCTTCACGCCCTGGCCCACGTCGGGGCTCTTGGCGAGGATGGTCACCTGGCCGTTCGGCGCGACGGTGACGTAGGCGTTCAGCGGCTTGACGGCGTCGTCCTGGGCCTCGGCCTTGCCGGCCATGGAGAACGCCAGGGTGAAGCCGCCGGCGCCGACCGAGGTCAGGATCTCGCGGCGGTTGGCTTTCAGGTCATGGAAGGTCATGGCTCAGACTTCCTTCTGGCCGGAGGCGAGCTTGATGGCCGCGCGGATGCGGACGTAGGTGGCGCAGCGGCAGATGTTGCCGTCCATGGCCTCGTCGATCTGGGCGTCGGTGGGCTTGGGCGTCTTGGCCAGCAGAGCCGTCGCGCTCATGATCTGGCCGGCCTGGCAGTAGCCGCACTGGGCCACGTCCAGCTCGGTCCAGGCGGCCTGCACCTTCTTGCCGACGGGATGGGCGGCCATCCCCTCGATGGTGCTGATCTTGGCCTTGCCCACGCTCTCCACCGGGATCTGGCATGAGCGCATCGGCTGGCCGTCCACATGGACCGTGCACGCGCCGCAGGCCGCGACCCCGCAGCCGTACTTGGTGCCCACGAAGCCCAGGGTGTCGCGCAGCGCCCAGAGCAGCGGCGTATCGCCATCCACATCGGCGCTGACCGCCTTGCCGTTCACATTGAGGGTATAGGCCATTGCCCGCGTCTCCGCCGTTTGGGAGATGCTACCCTGCGGGCCTGCCCCGGCAAAGCGCCGCTACATGACGGAGCTGTAATCTTTGCCGCGACCGCTCAGGCCAGCGGGAAGTGGATGTCGGCCTCGAAGCCCGTCGGCTCGAACCGAGCCACCACCTGGCCGCCGTCGTTGCGCAGGGAGATGTCCAATAGCCGGGTGCCGAATCCCCTGCGCGTGACAGGCTTCACCTCGGGCCCGCCGAACTCCATCCACCTCAGGCGCGCCGTGCCGGCCGCGGCCTCCGCCAGGCCCAGCCTCACCCGACCGGCAGGCGCGGAGAGCGCCCCATATTTCACGGCGTTGGTGGAGAGCTCGTGCAGCAGCAGAGCCATGCCCACCACCATCTCGTTGGAGACATTGATCTGCGCAAGCTGGGGATCGATGTCGAAGCGCGAAGGGTCGAAGGGGGTCAGCGCCCGACCCAGGAGGTCGGTCAGGGGCAGGGAGCGACCCGTCGCCTGGGTGACCAGGTCCTGGCTGTCGGCCATGGACTGCAGCCGACCCAGGAGCAGCTGTTCGAAGTCCTTGACCCCCTGCGCGCTCTTCGCGGTCTGGGCGACGATGGTCATCATCACCACGATGCCGTTCTTGGCGCGATGCGCCAGCTCCCGCAGGAGCAGATTGCGGCGCTCCTCGGCGGTCTTCCGGTCGGTGATGTCGAGGTTCGACCCCACGGCCAGGCGCACGCCGTCGGCGTCCTTCAGCACCCGTCCGCGCGTCAGCACCCAGCGAGGCTTGCCCCCCGGTGCGGCCAGCGTCCGGTGCTCGATGCTGAAGACGCCCCCGTCGGGTCGCGCACTGACTTCACGATAGGCCTCGCCCATCGCCGCCCGATCCTCGGGATGCACCAGGTCGGCATAGTCGTCGATGGTCAGGGGACGGTCGTGAACCACCCCGTACAGCTCGCGATTGCGCGCGTTCCAGGTGAGGGCGCCGCTGCGGACGTCCCATTCCCAGAGGCCCAGGCCCGTCGCCTCCACCGCAGCCTCCAGCCGGCGGAGTCGTTCCCTCAAGCCCTCGATGGATTCCGTGTCGTCCATGCTCAAGAACGGTCCCCAAACGACCGCGCCCCACAGCCGTGCGCCAGTCTGGGGGTGCGGTGAGGCTGCGACAACAGCGGAGTCCAATTGGTCGCAGCTTGAGCGTGCAGCCTATTCTACTTATGGACGTGGAACCACAACCATGGCGTCCGGGAGTTCGTTCGGATTGTCGCCAGGCCGCGCCGGGAAGCGCTCGGCCAGCACGTCGGCGCAGAGACCGATGGCCGCTGTGAAGCCCTCCGCCGGCCGGTCGCGCTTCAGGCCGTCGGTCAGGGCCGCCATGGCCTTGTCCCAGGTGTCGTCGGGAACCTGCGAATGTATGGCCTCGTCGGCGATCAGCTCGGCCATCCGCTCGGCGGCCGAGACATAGATCAGCACGCCGGTCCGCTCCCGGGTGGCGTGCAGGTTCTTGGACAGGAACTGCTCCTCGGCCCGCTGCAGAACCCGGTCGCGCTTGAGGCCGCGGGGCGTCAGCGCCCGGCGCACCGGCGGAATCATCACCAGGAACAGGGTCGCCAGGAACAGCACGCCCTGCAGGAACAGCGTGCCGATCAGCGCGCCGCGCGCCATGGCCTCGCCGATGTCCTCGACCTGATCGGCCGTCCAGCCGCCGAACATCGCCATGTCGGGCGCGGACACCTCCACGCCGAACAGCAGCAGGATGGCCGGCGCCAGCAGGGCGACGCCCGCGGCCCAGGCCAGGGGCGTGGCGTGGTAGTCCGAGCTCTCTTCGGCCAGCACGCAGTAGATCTCGCCGGTGGTGCGAGCCTCGGCCGCCCGCACGGCGGCCTCGATGGCCGCCAGGTCTTCGGGGGAGATCTTGAGCTTCGTCATCACCAGCGTCCCGAGGCGCCGCCGCCTCCCCCCGATCCGCCGCCGCCGGAGAAGCCGCCGCCACCGCCGCCACTACTCCAGCCGCCGCCCCCGCGGCCACCGCCGCCGGGACCGGACAGGATGAAGGGCAACAGCCACCACAGGCCGCCGCCGCGGGACCGGCGCCGCGACCCGAACGCCCGCAGCACGCCGCTCAGCACCCAGAAGATGACGATGATGATGAAGACGATCGGCACGCCGCCGCCGCTGTCGCCGGCCTCGTCCGCCGCGATGGTAACCTTGGGTCCGGCCTCGGCCTCGGCGATGGCCGCCTTCTGCTGGTCGGGGGGCAGGCCGATCTGCCGGGCGATCGCCTCGGTCCCGTCCACCACGCCCTTTTCCATCTCGCCCGCCTTGAAGGCCGGGAGGATGGCGCGCTGGATGATCAGGCTGGAGAGGGCGTCGGTCAGGACGGGCTCGAGCCCATAGCCCACCTCGATGCGCACCTTCCTCTGGTTGGGCGCGACGATCAGGATCGCCCCGTCGTTCTCGCCCTTGCGGCCGATCCCCCAGGTGCGAAGCAACTGGTAGCCGTAGTCCTCGATCTCGTAGCCCTGCAGGTCGGGCAGGGTCGCCACCACCAGCTGGTGGCCCGTCTGCTGCTCCAGCGTCGCCAGTTGCTGGGTCAGCCGCGCCTCCGTGGCCGGCGACAGCATCTGGGCGTCGTCGACCACCCGGCCGGTAAGCGGCGGGAACTTGGGCGCGGCCAGGGCGAGGGTGGGGAGGAGGACGAGGAGAAGGATCACCCCCATCATCGTCATCCCACGGTCGGCCGAAGGGGGACCCAGGCGACCGCGGGTCCAGCCCCGACTCGGCTTGGGTCCCCCGGGCAAGCCGGGGGATAACGAGGTGGGGAGCATGTGAGCCCTACTTCGGCGGCGGCGAGCCGGGCGCGGCGCCGGCGGGCGGGGCGGCGGCGGGGGCGGTCGGCGCGAAGTCCACGGTGGGCGCCGACTGGGCCGTGGCGGTGGCTTGGAACAGCTGCATCGGCTGCGAGGACGAGTACATCGTCTTGGCCCAGATGATCTGGGGGAAGGTGCGCAGCGTCGTGTTGAAGTCGCGAACCGCCTCGTTGTAGTCGCGGCGCGAGATGGCGATCCGGTTCTCGGTGCCCTCCAGCTGGCTCTGCAGCGCCATGAAGTTCTCGTTCGACTTCAGGTCCGGGTAGGCCTCCTGCAGCACCCGCATGGGCGCCAGGGCCAGGGACAGGTTGTTCTGGGCGGCGGCGTAGCGCTGGAACGCGGCAGGGTCGGTGGTGATCCCGGCGTCGGAGCGAACCTGGGTCGCGCTGGCCCGCGCCTGGGTGACCGCGATCAGCACGCTGGATTCCTGGGCCGCGTACCCCTTCACGGTGGCCACCAGGTTGGGGATCAGGTCGGCGCGACGCTGGTACTGGTTCTGCACCTCGGCCCACTGGGCCTTGGCCTTCTCCTCCTTGGTCGGGATCGAGTTGATTCCGCAGGCGGCCAGCGCCAGGGGCGCGATCAGCACGAGCGCGAGAGCCCGGAAACGGCGGATCAGGCTGGTCATCGTGGTCCTCTTGAGAGCGGCGCCTTCAGCCGGATACTTGGACCACACATTGATCCCGCGCAATCGGGGCGGCACAAGCGCCCCATGGCCAAAGCCAAACCCTATTATTCTCCGGGCAGCCTCAGCGCCGTGTTCTACGACCGGATCACCGGCGCCGACGCGCGGCGGCTGGGGGACGAGGACATCTATGCCGGGCTCGCCCCGGCCGGCGGGTCGATCCTCGAACTGGGCGCCGGAACCGGCCGCCGGACGGTCGGCCTGGCCGAGCGCGGCTTCCACGTGTGCGGCGTCGATATCGCCCCCGCGATGCTCTCCCAGGCCGAGGCGCGGGTCGCGAAGCTGGCGCCGGAGGTTTCGGCGCGTATCGAGCTGCGCCAGGGCGACATGACGTCCCTGGACCTGAAGCGGGCTTTCGACCTGGTGATCTGTCCGTTCTTCACCCTGGCCCACGTGCCGACCGGCGCGGCGTGGCGAAACACCTTTGCCGTCGCCGCGCGACATCTCGCGCCCGGCGGACTGGCCGCCTTCCACCTGCCCAAGCTGGAGCTGATGCAAGGCCTGGAGCCGCCCGATCCGCGCCGGCCGGTGCTGGACCAGCATCTGGGCGATGGGCGCGCCCTGCTGCTCTTCGTGCTGGAGCGGAGCTTCAAGCCGGGCGTCAACCGGCTGGAGCAGGTGCTGGATTACGTCCTGGCGGACGAGACCGGCCGCATCGCGCACCGCAGCGCGGAGCGCCTGACCTACTACATGACCGATCCCGAGCCGCTCGCGGCGACCGCGGGGCTCGTCCCCGACCGCCCGCCGATCGACCTGGGCGGCGAGGGCGACATCTTCGTGTTCCGGAAGGCTTAGGCGGCCCGCTTCGCCGGCGTCACCACCGTGACGGGCCACGCGGGCTTCTGCGGCCGCTCGCGGATCTTCTCGCCCTTCAGCCAGATGAACAGCGCCTCCCAGTGGATGGCGCCCACCACGCCGACGCTCATCCACGGATGGGTCAGCCAGGCGCGCAGGAGGTTGCGGTCGGTGAGGTCCTGCCTCTGGGCGACGAAGCCGGTGGCCAGGACCCGGCCATCCTCGTCGTCCACGTCCACCAGCACCTGGACCTGGTCGCCGGGCGGGCGGACCCGGAAGGCGTACGTGAGGTTCATGTCCATGAACGGCGACACGTAGAAGCCCTTGTCGCAGGCCTGCCTCACCACCGGCGCGTCTTCGGCGGGGATGAGATAACTGTGGCGCTCGCCGAAGGTGTTGTTGACCTCGTAGAGGATGGCGCTGAGCGCCCCGTCCGGGCGGTGGCACCAGTAGACGGTCAGCGGATTGAACCCGAGGCCCAGGATGCGCGGCATGGCCAGCATCCGCACCCGCCCGCCGTGGGCGATGCCGGCGGCGACGAGCTGGGCCTCGATCTGCTGTTTCAGGGGCGTCGCCGAACCGTCGCCGTGCCGGCGCGGGTCGAAGCCAATGAGATTGAAGCGCCGCAGCGAGAACAGCTTGAGGCCCCGGTCCAGCTTGGCGAGCTCGTCGAGGTCCAGGAGCAGCATGAAGATGCGGTAGCGCAGCGAGTGGCGCCGGGGCTTGAACCGGGTGTGGGAGACGATCCCGGGATAGAGCCCGGAAACGGCCATCAGGCGGCCGCCTCCGCCAGGGCCGGCTCGCGAACATGGATGCGGTTGCTTTCGCCCTCGACCGTCCAGGGCCGGCGCACGCCGCCCAGTTGCTCGGCGACGGCCAGGCCGGACTGCAGCGCGTCCTCGTGGAAGCCGTGGCCAAGGTAGGAGCCGCAGAACCAGGTGCGGCGCGCGCCCTGGATGTCCCAGAATTCTTGCTGGGCGGCGATGGCCCCGGCGTCGAACAGCGGGTGATCGTAGATCTCGGTCTTGATCAGCTTGTCCGCCGCGATCTCCTTGTTGGGGTTGAGGGTCACGAACAGGTCCGGCGCGTCGGTGAGGCTCTGCAACCGGTTCATCCAGTAGGTGACCGCCCCTTCGCCCGGCGTCGCGCGCATGCCGATGTGGTTCCAGCTGCACCAGGCGCGCCGGCGCCGGGGCATGAGCACCGTGTCGGTGTGGAGCGCGATCATGTTGCGGCTGTAGCGGAAGGCGCCCAGCAGGCGCTTCTCCTCCGGGCTCGGATCGTCCAGCAGGCCCAGCGCCGTGTCGCCGTGGGTGGCCAGCACCACCTGGTCGAACCGCTCGCGGCTGCCGCCAGCCAGGCGCACCTCGGCGCCGTTGGCGTCGCGCCGGACGCCCGCCACCCGCACGCCCTTGCGCGCCTCGCCCCGGAACGCCTGGACCAGCCTGGCGACATAGGCCCGGGAGCCGCCGTCGACCGTCCGCCAGAGGCCGCGGCCGACGATGCTCATCATGCCGTGGTTCTGGAAGAAGCGGATCAGCGAGGCGGCCGGATAGGCGCCGATCTGGTCGAGCGGCGTCGACCAGATCGCCGCGGCCTGCGGCAACAGGTGGTCGTCGCGGAAGGCGTGGCCGTAGCCCTTGGCCTTGAGATAAGCGTCCAGTGGCGTCGCCTTCGCCTCCAGGATCTCGAGATCCCGCGGCGCCGTGCGGAAGAAGCGCTCGATGTCCAGCAGCAGGCGCCAGAACCGCGGCGAGAGCAGGTTGCGCTTCTGGGCGAAGACGCCGCCCAGGCCGAAACTGGAATACTCGAACGCGCCGTCGTCCAGGGAGACGGACAGGCTCATGTCGGCGTTCAGGCTGGGCACGCCCAGGTGCGCCAGCAGGGCCGTGAAATTGGGGTAGTTGGCCTCGTTGTAGACGATGAAGCCGGTGTCCACGGGGACTGGGCCGTGATGGCCGGGCGCCTCGCCGGTGTGGGCGTGGCCGCCCAGGCGGTGGTCGGCCTCGAAAAGCGTGACGTTGTGCTTCTGCGAGAGCAGCCAGGCCGCCGAGAGCCCCGCCACGCCGCTGCCCACCACGGCCACGTTGAGCCGTTCACCGCCGCTCATTTCCACTCCGAACCCCATACCGCACGCCAACGGGCTGGCGCGCCGTCACCACGCCAGTTGCTTAGCAAATGCTACGGGCCGCTCACAGGGTCGGATGCGTCCGGTCGCGGATCGTGGTCGTATGCCCACCGGAGAGCCGGGCATGTTGTTGCAGATCGTTTTGGGCGTCCTCGTGGCCATGCTTGCGGTCATGGCCGGGGCGTGGGCGTTCGGACTGAAGGTGAAGAACGGCGGCTGGACCGACGTCTTCTGGAGCTTCGGGAGCGGGCTGCTGCTGGCGACCGCCGCGTTCGTCGCCACCGGCGCCGACACCAGCCAGGCGCGCCGGCTTCTGATCGCGGGGTTCATGCTGGTCTGGGGCCTGCGCCTCGGCCTCTATCTGGCGCCGCGGGTCGCCGGCCACCCTGAGGATCCGCGCTACGCCAGCTTCCGCGCCACGGCGAAGAACTATCCCCTGACCATGCTCTTCGTCAGCCTGCCCCAGGCGCCGGCCACCGCGTTGCTCTCCGTCTCGGTCGTCGCCGCGGCCCTGCGGCCCGAGCCGGCGCTGGACGTCCGCGACGCCCTGGCCGCCCTGGTCTTCCTGGCCGCCATCGTCGGCGAGACCATCGCCGACGCCCAGATGAAGCGCTTCCGCGCCGACCCCGGCGCCAAGGGCAAGGTGATGGACACCGGCCTCTGGGCCTGGTCGCGGCATCCGAACTATTTCTTCCAGTGGCTGGGCTGGATGGCTTATCCGGTCATGGCCCTGGACCCGTCCCGGCCGATCAGCTTCCTGACCCTCGTGGCCCCGGCCGTGATGTACGGCCTGCTCCGCTATGTTTCCGGCGTCCCGCCGCTGGAGGAGGCCATGCTCAAGTCCCGCGGCGACGGGTTCCGCGACTACCAGAACCGCGTCAGCGTCTTCTTCCCCCTGCCCCCCAAACGAGCCTGAGTTCGCATGAGCCTGATCGCCGCCACCATCGACGCCTTCGAAGGCGCGCCCCTGCCCGACCTGGTCCGCAAGACGGCGATCAGCCTGCTGGTGGCCAACGCGCGCAGGCAGATGCGGACCACCGGCCCGGACGCCGACGCCGCCTTCGCCCGCGAGATGGCCGAGCGCCCGATCGCCGAGCATACCGACGCGGCCAACGCCCAGCACTACGAGGTGCCGGCGGCGTTCTTCCTGAACTGCCTGGGCCCGCAGCTGAAGTACTCCTCGGCGCTCTACAGGAACCCCGGCGACACCCTGGCCCAGGCCGAGGAGCACGGCCTTCGCGAGACCGCCGAGCACGCAGACCTCAAGGACGGCCAGCGGATCCTGGAGCTGGGCTGCGGCTGGGGCTCGCTGTCGCTGTGGATGGCCAGGGCCTATCCCAACGCGCGGGTCACGGCGGTGTCGAATTCCGCCAGCCAGAAGGCCTTCATCATGGACCGCGCCCAGGAGCGCGGCCTGTCGAACCTGGACGTCATCACCTGCGACATGAACGATTTCGAGGCGCCCGGCGAATTCGACCGCGTGGTGTCGGTGGAGATGTTCGAGCACATGGCGAACTGGCGCGCCCTGCTCTCCCGCGTGAAGGGCTGGCTGAAGCCGGACGGCCGCCTGTTCATCCACGTCTTCACGCACAAGACCACGCCCTACCGCTTCGACGTCGATGACGAGGCAGACTGGATCGCCAAGCACTTCTTCTCGGGCGGGGTCATGCCCAGCCACGGGCTGATCGCCCAGTTCCCGGACCTGTTCGTGCTGGAGCAGGACTGGCGCTGGAGCGGGACCCATTACGAGAAGACGGCGCTGCACTGGCTGGAGCTCTACGACCGCAACATCGCCAGGATCCGGCCCGTCCTGGAAGAGGTCTACGGCTCCGACGCCACGCTCTGGCATCGCCGCTGGCGGCTGTTCTTCCTCGCCACCGCCGGCCTGTTCGGGCACCGTGGCGGGACCGAATGGGGCGTGAGCCACTATCGGCTGCGGCCCGCGTAGCGCCTCCAGCGAGGGAAGAATGATCCGACTGATCGCCACCTATTTCGCCACGGCGCTGGCATTCGCGGCGCTGGACTATGTCTGGCTCAGTCAGTTCGGGCCCAAGCTCTATCGCCCGACGCTGGATCCGGTGCTGCGGCCGGAGAACGACCCGGTGAACTTCCCGGCCGCGATTGTCTTCTACTTCGTCTACATCCTGGGCGTCCTGGCGCTGGCGATCTGGCCCACGCGCGACAAGCCGTTGATCAAGACGACCCTCACCGGCGGGATGCTGGGCGCGCTCTGCTACGCCACCTACGACCTGACCAACCAGGCGACGCTCAAGGTCTGGGCGACGCACATCACCTTGACCGACATCGCCTGGGGCACATTCCTCACCGCGGTCGGCGCCACCGTCGGTGGATGGGTCTTCCGGCGCATGAAGGCCTAGCCGCCCGCGCCTTACCCGTGCCATTGTCGTTTTCGAAGATAGATCACGATACAGTGTAAAACTGTGCGGGAGGAACGGGATGGATGCGGTGCTCGAGCGGCAGGATCTGAACCATCGCCTTGAGGCGGCTTCGCTGAACGGCATGACCATGGCGGTCTGGGCCGACGTGCAGCCGAACAAGGCCGCCGTGATCGACCCGGATGGGGCGACCCGCTCCTTCGCCGAGGTCAACGCCAACGCCAACCGCCTGGTGCGGCTGATGCGCCAGGCGGGGCTCAAGGCCGGCGACTCGGTGGCCCTGATCCTCTCCAACCGGCACGAATTCCTGGAGGTGCAGTCCGCCACGCTAAGGGCCGGGTTCCGCATCACCCCGGTGAACTGGCACCTGACGATCGACGAGGTCGCCTACATCCTCAACGACTGCGAGGCCCAGGCCCTGTTCGGCGAGGCCCGCATCTCCACGGTCGCCCCCGCGGCGGCTCAGGCCCCGAACCTGCGCCTCAAGGTCGCCGTGGGCGGCGGCATCGACGGCTTCGTGAACTACGACCAGACCCTGGCCGGCCTCGATCCATCCGACATCGAAGACCCGGTCCTGGGCAACCAGATGCTCTACACCTCGGGCACCACCGGCCGGCCCAAGGGCGTCTTCCGCCCGACCCCGGTGGTCACGCCCCAGGCCATGTATGCGCTGCGCGGCTACGACGCCGCCTCGGTGCAGCTCTGCGCCGGCCCGGCCTATCACGCCGCCCCGCTGGCCTTCGACGTCCGCGCCGCCATGGGCGCCGGCGCGACCCTGGTCTTCCTGGACAAGTGGGACAGCGAGCACACGCTGCGCACCATCGCCGCGCACCGGGTCACGCACATGCACCTGGTCCCGATCATGTTCCAGCGCCTGCTGGCGCTGCCGATCGAGGTCAAGGCCCGACACGACATCCGCAGCGTGAAGTACATCGTCCACGGCGCGGCGCCCTGCCCGCCCGAGGTGAAGCACGCCATGATCGAGTGGTTCGGCCCGGTGCTCAGCGAATACTACGCCGGCTCCGAGGGCGGCGCGGGCTTCATGATCAACTCCGAGGAATGGCTGCGGAAGCCAGGCTCGGTGGGCAAGCGGCCCGAGCTGCTGGGCTCCAAGATCCTGGACGACCAGGGGAACGAGTGCCCGCCCAACGTGTCCGGGACCATCTACCATCAGCTCCCGCCGGGCGGCGGCTTCACCTACTACAAGGACGAGAAGAAGACCCAGGCGTCGCGCGTCGGCGACTACTTCACCATGGGCGACATGGGCTACTTCGACGAGGACGGGTACCTGTTCCTCACCGGCCGCAGCGCCGAGACGATCATCTCCGGCGGGGTGAACATCTATCCGCAGGAAATCGACAACGAGCTGATCAAGCACGAGGCCGTGGCCGACTCGGCCACCGTGGGCGTGCCGCACGACGAGTGGGGCGAGCAGGTGAAGGCGGTGATCCTGCTGAAGACCGGCTACGAGCCTTCGGACCTGCTGGCCCAGGAGATCCTGGCTTTCGCTCGCGACAGCCTGCCCGGCTTCAAGGTCCCCCGCAGCCTGGACTTCGTGACCAGCCTGCCCCGCTCCGAAGCCGGCAAGATCCAGCGCGGCAAGGTGCGGGCGCCCTACTGGGAAGGCCGGGCGCGGCAGATCTGAGGCGCGAAGGTCGCAGGCGCTGTTGACCCGCCAGCCTCTGGCGCTTTCCGGACGCGGAACCTAGGGTCCTCCCAAACCAGTTCGGGGGACTTAAAAAGTGAAGATGCTCATCCTCGGCGCGGCGCTCGCCGCCGCCCTTGCCGCGCCCGCCTTGGCGCAGACGCCCGCCACCACCTTCGTCCAGGCCGGCCGCGTCCTGATCGACCCGGCGTCCGGCAAGGTGGAGACGGAGAAGACCCTCGTCGTCCAGGGCGGCAAGGTGGTGCGCATCGCCGACGGCTATGTCTCCGAGCCCGGCGGCAAGATCGTGGACCTGAAGACCAGCTTCGTCCTGCCCGGCCTGATCGACAGCCACGTTCACATCACCGGCCAGCAGAACCCCAACGGACGGCTGGAGGAGGTCACCCAGTCCTCCGCCGAGCAGGCGATGGTCGGCGCCCGCTACGCCCGCAAGACGCTGATGGCCGGCTTCACCACCGTGGCCGACCTGGGCGGCGACAACGAGGCCGTCTTCGCGCTGCGCAAGGCCACCGCGCTGGGCGACGTGGCCGGCCCGCGGATCATCGCCGCCGGCTCGGCGATCTCGGTGCACGGCGGCCACGGCGACGTGAACGGCTACCGCGAGGACGTGATGCACGTCCTGCGGCCCGGCTCGGTCTGCTCCGGCCCCGACGACTGCCGCCGCGCGGTGCGCGAGCAGGTCTGGAAGGGCGCCGACGTGATCAAGATCACCGCCACGGGCGGGGTGCTCTCCAACACCGCCGCGGGCCTCGGCCAGCAGTTCTCCAATCCGGAGCTGGAAGCGATCGTCGACAGCGCCCACCGCATGGGCCGGCGCGTCACGGCCCACGCCCATGGCGGCGACGGCATCGTCAGCTTCATCAAGGCCGGCGGCGATTCCATCGAGCACGGCACCTGGCTCGACGCCGAGGGCATCGCCCTGATGAAGAAGAACGGCGCCTACCTGGTCCCGACCCTGATGGCCGGCGACTTCGTGGTCCGGGTCGTCCAGGGCCCAAACAACTTCTTCACGCCGGCCCAGGCGGCCAAGGCGCTGCAGGCTGGCCCGATGATGCTGGACATGACGCGCCGCGCCCACGCCGCGGGCGTGAAGATCGCCTTCGGCACCGACACCGGGGTCTCCGCCCACGGCGACAACGCCGGCGAGTTCGGCCTGCTGGTGAAGGCGGGCCTCACCCCGCTGGAAGCCATCCAGGCC